>OATU01000002.1_pt1 | contig 307458 bp, 305 predicted proteins | sample 1516711 | NCBI WGS metagenome assembly OATU01 (sample SAMEA2579971, study PRJEB22360) | human gut metagenome | biome: human gut; feature: human-associated habitat; material: faeces | place: Denmark | collected 2008/2010 | reverse complement strand
ATCAAGAATAAAAAAAATTTAGGGAGGCGGTGGGCCCTGCCAATGCGGCGACTTCCGAGGATGATGAGAGTGCATCGGAGCGTATCGGACGCGCACTTCGTGAACTATCGTCCGTGTCTGCTTACGATGAGCGCGTGAAGGAGATGGAGGAGCAGCTGACAGAGATTGATAATCTTCTGAGCGATTTCAATCATGAACTTGCTTCTTATCTATCGGACGAAGAGTTTGATGAAGAGACGTTCTATGAGACAGAGAAACGTCTGGATCTTATCAATCATCTGAAATCCAAATACGGAAATACGATTGCAGACATTCTGAAATATGGCGAAGAGAAAGCGGAGCGGATCACGGTATTAAATGATTACGATGCCTATCTTGCCGGACTGCAGAAAAATGTTTCGGAGAAAGAAAAACAGCTTGAACAATTGAGCCGGAAAGTATCTGACATTCGAAAAAAGGAAAGCAAAAAACTCACGGAATCCATTAAAAATGCATTGCTGGATCTGAATTTTCTGGATGTGCAGTTTATGATGGAATTTGCAGAGACCGATTATACGGCAAACGGAATCGATGATGCGCAGTTTTTGATTTCCACGAACCCGGGTGAACCGGTCAAACCGCTTGGAAAAGTGGCGTCCGGCGGAGAACTTTCCCGTATTATGCTGGCAATCAAGACTGTGATGGCATCGGACAAGATTGGTACACTCATTTTTGATGAGATCGACAGTGGAATCAGTGGCCGCACCGCACAGATGGTTTCCGAGAAGATGAACGCCTTAGGACGCAGTCATCAGATTATCTGTATCACGCATCTGCCACAGATCGCAGCGATGGCGGATTCTCATTTTCTCATTGAAAAGTCTGTGGAGAATCAGGCAACTGTATCAAAAATCCATAAGCTGACCGATGAGGAGAGTGTCGAAGAACTGGCCCGCATGCTCGGCGGCGTGGAGATTACGGACACCGTTTTGGAAAATGCGCGCGAAATGAAACAAATGGCTTACATGAAAAAGTAAATGACACCGCATACTATAACTATCACCGACAGGAGGTAGCATGGTATGCGGTCTTTTTATGCGCGTTTGTTCAAAAATCTCATAGGAGTCTATTTGTGTGTGCTCGGGTGCTTTGCCTATATTACAATGATGAATGCAATTCCGGGACACGTATATCTCGAAGAAGGGGAGAGTCTTGCTTTGGACCGGATGATTCCGGTATCGCTCGCGGTGCAGGACGATACCAGAAGCGTGATGTCGGATATCGGGGAGAAGACGTACCGGGAGTTAAAGTCACAGAAACCTGATGCAGCGGTGCAGCAGTTGGCAAAAGGAAGTCATGATGTGGTCTGCTATCTTTTTGGCGTTTTCCCGATTAAAGAAGTGGAAGTGTCTGTGGTTGAAAGCCGGCAGGTACAGGCGGCGGGACGTGTGGTCGGCATCTATGGGGCAACGAACGGTGTGCTTGTCTTAGGAAGCAGCCCTGTGGAGACGGTAGATGGAAGTTACAGGGAACCGGCGGAACATATCGTATTTGCAGGAGACTATATTACAGCGGTGAATGGAAAGACCATCTCGGAGAAAGAACAGCTTATAGAACAGGTCAATGAAACCGGTGCAAATAAAATGACACTAACCGTATGGAGAAATGGAACATCTGTGGATGTGGCACTGACCCCTGTCGAGACAAAAGAAGCATATATGTTGGGACTCTGGGTTAAAGATGATATGGCGGGTATCGGCACGCTGACCTATTACGATAAAGATGGAAATTTTGGTGCACTGGGACATGGAATCGGCGACGGAGAGACCGGGGAGCTGCTTCGTATTTCCAAGGGAAATCTCTATCGTGCAGACATCTTTGGCATCAAAAAAGGAAAACGAGGAGAACCCGGAGAGCTGCAGGGGATGGTTTATTATGGGACGTCTGACCGGCTGGGAACTGTGGATTGCAATACGGATATCGGCATATACGGTACCTTGAATGACGCAGTGTATGAAAATTATTGTAAGACAGATGAGAGATATCCGGTGGGATACAAACAGGATGTGCAGACGGGAGATGCTGTGATTTTATCAGATGCATCCGGTCAACCCTGTGTGTACCATATTGTGATCGATTCAATGGATTACTCGCCGGCGGACCGCAATAAGGGTCTGCGCTTCCATGTGGATGACAAAAACCTGCTTGAACTGACAGGAGGAATTGTGCAGGGGCTGAGCGGAAGTCCAATCATACAGAATGGAAAAATCGTAGGAGGTGTGACGCATGTGCTTGTCAATGATCCGACGAGAGGGTATGGAATTTTTGTGGAGGAGATGCTGGAACATTAAAACAAAAATTAGGGTGTATAAGAATAGTGGAATTTGGAATTAGAGAATTAATCCGTCATCCCATGACGAAAAATATGACCGATATGAAATATACAACTTCATCCGTAGATGCGAAAACGATTAAGAGTTTGAATACAATACAAGTTAAGTGACAATTTAGTGCAATAGTTACAGATTGTTTACGAAAATATTATAGATTAGTAGCTTAATTGCTTAAAAAAGTTGCAAAAATTGTCAATTAATGGTATAGTAAATGATAAATAAAGGTACAATTTACCAGGGAGTATGGAGTAACAAAATAAGATGGATAAACCAATTGGATTTGGACGCAAAAAACGATTGGGTGATTTGCTTGTAGAAGCAGGAACGATTACACAGGACCAGCTGACGCAGGCACTGAATGTTCAGAAAACTGAAAAAAAAGGACAACGTCTTGGTGATGTCCTGATGGATTTAGGATTCACAGACGAGAAGCAGATCATGAAGGCTCTGTGCAGCCAGCTGAAGCTTCAGCCGGTGGATCTTTCTAATATCCGGATTCCGGAAGAAATCACAAAGCTTACCGAAGAAGCAGTTCTCCGTAAGCATAATCTGATTCCATTTCAATTTCATGAGAAGAATCCAAATGTAATCAAAGTGGCCATGAGCGATCCGCTTGATATCCGTGCGATGGATGATATTTCCATTATTACCGGATTGCAGATCGAACGTTACGTTGCGACACCAGGTGATATTGCGGCAGCAATTGACCGGTATTATGGAAACGCAGAGGCCCTCAGGGTAGCTGAACAGTACACCCGTGAACGAGAAGAACAGAATAAAAATAAGAACGTCGAAGCCGAGGATGAATCCAATGTACAGCAGGCGCCTATCGTTAAACTCTTAGGACAGATTATCGAACAGGCAGTACATAAACGTACCAGTGATATTCATATTGAACCAATGGAGAATCAGGTACGTATCCGATTCCGTGTAGATGGTGTGTTACATGAAGCGATGCGACACGATATCAGTCTTCACGCAGCGTTGATCGCAAGAATCAAGATTGTCAGTGGTCTCGATATATCTGAGAAGCGCCGCCCGCAGGACGGACGAGCCACCAGCATCGTAGACCGACAGGAATACGATATCCGAGTATCCATCCTTCCAACTGTCTATGGAGAAAAGGTCGTAATGCGACTTGCCAAGAAAAAGGCATTGACCATGGACAAAAAGGAACTGGGATTCCCGGACGACGAACTGGCAAAGTTTGATAAGATATTAAGCCACCCGAACGGAATGATTCTTGTAACCGGACCGACCGGAAGTGGTAAATCAACAACCTTATATACTGCATTAAACGAACTCAATGGTGAGGGAGTTAACATAATTACCGTAGAGGATCCGGTAGAGGCGAATGTTGCCGGCATCAATCAGGTGCAGGTAAACGAGAAAGCAGGACTTACGTTCAGCAGTGCCTTACGATCCATCTTGCGACAGGATCCGGATATCATTATGATCGGTGAGATCCGAGACCAGGAGACTGCAGCGATTGCCGTCAAAGCATCTATTACGGGACACCTGGTAGTCAGCACACTGCATACCAACAGTGCCGCCAGCACAATCACACGTCTGGCAGACATGGAAGTAGAAAATTATTTGATTGCCGATTCTGTCGTCGGTGTTATCGCCCAGCGACTGGTGCGCCGTGTGTGCCCAAACTGTGGTGTGGTACATGAAGCGTCTCCGGCAGATCTGAAGACCTTAGGGCTTCAGAACCTGAATCGCAAGGTTATGCTCCGCTATCCGGGACATAAAGAATGTGTCCGTTGCGGAGGAACCGGATACTTTGGACGAATTGGTATCTATGAGATCATGCCAATTACCAACGATCTCCGTCAGGCAATCAACCAGGGAAAGAATGCAGACGAATTAGAAGCCATCGCCTTAAGACATGGAATGAAGACACTTCGTATGAGTGCGATTGAATATGCACTGAAGGGAATTACAACCGTAGAAGAAGTTCGACGTGTTGCCTTCGAGGACGAAGATGAGTAAAAATAAAGAAGGGACTATGTAATGGAAACAACAATGTACGCGCTTCTTGCGACAGCAAAAGCAAATAACGCATCCGATTTACATATTACTGTTGGTGTCCGGCCAAAATGCCGTATCAGTGGTACATTATATGAGATGCAGGGGTTTGATGTCCTGACTCCGGCCAAGACAAAAGAACTGGTAGAATCCATGTTCAACGCAAAACAAAAAGAAACCATGGAAACCCTCGGTGAAGTCGATTTCGCATATGCGGATCCGGCCATCGGACGATTCCGTGTCAACGCCTTTCACCAGAGAGGCTCATACGCAGCCGTTCTTCGTATTGTAGGAACGACGATTCCGACACCGGAAAGTCTCGGTGTACCGCCGGCAGTCATTGAACTGACCAAGAAGCGTAGGGGATTAGTCCTTGTAACAGGACCGACCGGAAGTGGTAAATCAACCACACTGGCATCTCTGATCGATGTCATTAACAAAAACCGGAATGAACATATTATTACACTCGAGGATCCAATCGAGTACCTGCACAAACACAATCATGCAATTATCAACCAGCGAGAGATCGGAATTGATACCGAATCCTATGGTAACGCATTACGTGCAGCACTCCGTGAAGATCCGGATATCATACTCGTAGGAGAGATGCGAGACTTCGATACCATTTCCACTGCCATCACTGCAGCAGAGACAGGACATCTCGTGTTTTCAACCTTACATACCATTGGTGCAGCACCGACGATTGAGCGTATTATCGATGTCTTTCCACCGCATCAGCAGAACCAGATTCGAAGCCAGCTGGCATCGGTGCTTGAAGCCGTAATTTCCCAGCAACTTCTGCCGACCGTCGGAGGAAAATCCCGTGTGGCAGCATTCGAAGTCATGCTCGGTACACCGGCGATCAAGAACCTGATTCGTGAGGACAAAGCACACCAGATTCCATCCATCATGCAGACGAGCAAAAAACTCGGAATGCAGACCATGGATGATTCATTATTTGATCTGTATCTGAAACACAAGATCGACGGTGCCAACGCTGTAGAATTTGCACAGGATACAGCAACCATGCAGGAAAAACTGTTCTAATTTAAACAAAGGACAGGAAAGGAAACTTTACATATGCCAAGTTATAAGTATGAAGTCATTGGACCGGATGGTAAACCACAGACCGGAACCATAGATGCAAGCAACTTAGAAATTGCGACTGCTGAATTGAAATCCGGTGGCAACACCATCGTATCATTATCGAAAGCCAATGCATTCAACAAAGATTTAGACATTCATATCGGAAAAGCGGTCAGTGTCCGCGAACTCAGTGTTTTCTGCCGACAGTTCGAAAGTGTATTGAACGCAGGTGTAACGGTCATCGAAGCACTGAATATGTTAGCAGAACAGACCGAGAACAAGACGTTCAAATCCGCCCTGGAAGATATCAGGGATGCCGTACAGAAAGGTGATACGTTATCCGCTGCGATGGCAGAGTTCCCGAAGATTTTCCCACCATTGATGATACAGATGGTGGCAGCGGGAGAGACCACCGGTGGAATTGATAAGGCATTCAGCCGAATGGGTGGACAGTTTGAGAAGGAAGCCCATTTAAAGGGCTTGATCGTGAAATCAGCGATTTATCCGATTATATTGATCCTTGTAATTATCGTAGTAGTAGCAATCATGATGATTAAAATTGTACCGACATTTACTGCACAGTTTGATGAAGTAGGTGGTACGTTACCGACAGTTACACGTGCTGTAATGGCGATTAGCGATTTCTTTGTGGGCAGCTGGTATTATATGTTGGCAATCATTGTTGGACTGGTAATCTTTTTTAAAGAGTTTAAAAAGACAGAAAATGGTGCCATTATCATGGGAAGATTAGCTTTGAAATTTCCGATGGTCGGAAAGCTGAATATTAAGACGGCTTCTGCCAGTATGACGAGAACGTTGTCAACCCTTATGGGATCGGGCATTCAGTTGGTTGATGCATTAGCACTTGTTACCGATATGATGAAAAATCAGATTGTCAAGAATGCATTGAAGAAAGCGCAGGAGGAAGTCAGCCGAGGCATTCCGTTATCCAAACCATTGGATGAGAGCGGTGTGTTTCCTCCGATGGTCTATCATATGATTGAGATCGGTGAGGAAACCGGTAATATGGAAGATATGTTAGATAAGGTATCCCAGTATTATGATGAAGAAGTGGAGATGGCAACACAGTCTTTACTTGCTGTTATGGAACCTATGATTATCATTATTATGGCAGTTATTGTGGTTCCAATAGTACTTGCAATTATGATGCCAATGTACAGTTTATATGACAGTATTGGAGCATAATTTATGAAAAAAATAAATAATAAGGGATTTTCGTTAGTTGAATTGATTATTGTAATTGCCATTATGGCAATCCTTGTAGGAATTGTAGGAACACAGGTACTTCCATACATTGACAAGGCGAAGGAAGCGAAAGATATTCAGATTGTCAGTGGGTATTGTACAGACGCCACGACGGCATTTGTAGGTTGCACAGATCAGCTGGATAGTACAAAAATCTATACGATTACAGCGACAAAAGGTGCTTCTGGATGGACAGTAGATGCAAAGGATAATACCGGAACAAACAGTACGGTACTAAGAAATGCATTTGTAGAAATGAATGAGATTACTACGAAGGCACCGAACTTACAATCTAAAGAGGGAAAGAAAATCACGAAGATTACCATTGTCTGCAAACACGGAAATCTGACCGCAAAGCTTACCGTGGATGGACCACAAAACCCGAGCGCGTTTGAAGTGGAAATAAAATAATGGTTATTATATACCTGCCATGAGGTATGTGATGATAAATAAATAATTAATGCTAAAGGAGAAAAAAGGTATGAAGATTATGAACAAATTTCAGAAGAAGTTAGCAAACAGAAAGAAAGATAACAAAGGTTTCTCACTTGTTGAGTTAATCATCGTTATCGCCATTATGGCAATTCTTGTTGGTATTGTTGGTACTCAGGTTATTCCATATATCAGCAAGTCTAAAGTCGCAAAGGATCAGCAGGTATTAAATAGTATTTCAACTGCAGCAGTTGCAGCGTACTCCGAAAACGGAGCAACTAGCAATATGACAATTGATGTGTTTGGCACTGCACCATCAGATCCAACTGCAGCAAAAATTCAGACTGATATTAAAACTGCTTCTGGGTACGATGATTTAGCTGCATTTAAAAACGCACTCGGTTCAGATGCAGGAAAGAATGTTACGACAGTAACAGTTACTTTTGATTCAGCAACTCATAAAGCTACAACTTCTGTAACGCCAGTTGATCCAAAATATCCGATTAAGGATGTAGAAGCAACATTATAATTATTAAACAATAGGAGTAGTATTATAATATGCAAACCCAACTTACAATTTTTCTTTACATCGTTATATTTTTATATGGAATCGTAATCGGCAGTTTCCTTAATGTCTGCATTTTACGAATTCCTCGAAAAGAGAATATCGCAAGTCATTCCCATTGTATGACGTGCGGACGCAAGTTGGGCTGGCGTGATATGGTTCCTGTATTTTCTTACATATTTCTACGAGGCAGATGCCGGCAATGTGGGGCGAAGATATCCATACAGTACCCATTGATCGAGGCTCTGAATGGTGTGCTGTATGTGATCGTTTTCATGGCGAACGGATTTACTTTCAGCAGCGTTCTCTATTGTCTCATGACATCTGCACTCATAGTAATTACGGTCATCGATGAGCGGACTTATCAGATACCGGTCTCCATGAATCTTTTCATTGGATTGATCGGTGTCATTATGACCGTATATGATTATAAGCATATTTTATCCCATCTCATTGGAATGGTATGTGTCAGCTTGTTTTTATATGCACTTTATTATTTTTCATCAGGACAGGCAATCGGTGGCGGAGATATTAAACTCATGGCCACGGCAGGACTCGTACTCGGTGTGAAAAATATCGTCTTTGCATTTTTCCTGGCATGTATCTTAGGATCCATAATTCATACAATTCGTATGAAAGTCAGTAAGAAAAATAATTTACTTGCGATGGGACCTTACCTGTCGGTATCAATCTATATCGCAGCACTGTGGGGCAACTGCTTCTGGAGCTGGTATTTGGGACTGATGGGTCTATGAAATTAAATGAAGTATTTCATCATTGAGCGGCGAATTATGAACAGTTGAATTTTCGCCACCTCTATTTTATACAAAATGTAACGATGGAAAATATAGAAAAATAATTAGGATTTGTGATTTTTCTCGAGCATAGAGGATGTTAGAATTTTGTCTGTACACAGCAATCTCCATACAGGGATGTATGGAGAAGGGCGAGATGAGCCCGGAAGGTGAATGGAGCCCGGTTGCGTCACTCTTAGAAAAATTACATCAAAATTCCTACAGCCTCTTAGCGAAGAGAACCTGAACAAAGCATAATTATTTTTGTATATTTTCCTGCAGAACATTTGGAAAACATAAGGAGAAAATGAAAATGGTCAGAAAAGTAATAAGTATTGAGGCCGGCGTCTGGTGGACAAAGGTCTCTTTGGTTGAGTACCGAAAGAAAAATCCACCGGTATATCAGGCATTTGCCTTCCGGACTCCGGAGAATGCCGTGGAGGATGGTTACATCCGTGACAAGGATAGTTTTGCCAATGCCTTAAAGGAAGAGTTGCGCAGACATAATATCCGTGAGAAAGAAGTGGTATTTACCCTTTCTTCCTCAAAGGTTGTAACACGTGAAGTGTTGATTCCTTTCGTGAAAGACAATAAGATCCGTGGAATTATCGATGCACAGATGCGTGATTATTTCCCAATGGATGTCAGCAGTTATACGGTAAGTTATAGCAAGATGGATGTCGAGGAAGTAGACGGAAAGAAGCAGATTAAATTGCTTCTCGTTGCGATTCCGGATAATCTGTTGAACAATTACTGTACATTTGCAAATCTGGCAGGACTGAAAGTTGAAACATTTGATTACATTGGTAATGGTACTGTTCAGCTCATGTGTGACAGTTTCCTGCAGAATGCAGTCGTTGTACAGCTGGAGGAACAGGCCACTGTTATCAGTATCTTAGAGAACAAGAAACTCGTATTCCAGCGTGTGACCCCATATGGTTATGGCGCAACATTATCTGCGATCATTGATCATCCGGTTCTTGGAATCAAGGATGAATATGAGGCATTTGATTTCCTTTTAAGCCACAATGTACTGTACAATCGTCCGGTTGTACAGAAGATGGAAGACGAAGAGGAAATGAAGCATCAGCAGGCGATGGCAGACGAGACCTATGATGATCTGGCAGAGTCTTTACGTTATCATCTTCGCATTGCGAATACGGCAATTGAGTATTATCAGAATCAGGTAAAGAGAGAATTTACTGGAAATTTATATCTTGTCGGTGATGGTTCCCGCTTCGCAGGTATGCACAAATTGTTCGCACAGGAGATGCCACTGCCAATTCAGGATATCAATTTTGCGTCGATCATTGACTTGAAGAGCGAGAGTCAGAAAGCGGCAGTTGCGCAGACACAGAGCCAGGGAACTTATGAAGCTCCGGGACAGGTGAAGGAACGCCCGAAGGCAGCGACTCCGGTTGGATTTCTTTCCGTTATCGGTGCGGCGGTTCATCCGATTGATGCAAAACCGAAGGAAATGCGTGAAGCGGATGTAAAGAAGAATGGCCTGCGTAATTCTTATGTGATTCTTGCAGGAGCAGCTTTGATCAGTGTGCTTTTGATTTTGGGATCAAGTGTACGGCTTCTGGTTGCTACAGCACAGCATAATAAGTTACAGAAACGCATTCAGGAATTATCTTATGTGCAGGATACCTATGATGAGAGTGCAAAGGTACAGCAGGAAGAAAAAACATACGAGAATATTGACCGCGCGACGCTTTGCAACAATGAGCAGCTGCTTCCATTGATCAATCAGCTGGAAGAACAGTTACCAAGAGACATTCATGTGGAAAGTATTCAGACAGACAACAGTATGGTTGTCCTGAACATGGTGGCAGATAAGAAAGTAACGGTAGGACAGATGCTTTTGAATTTCCAGGAAGTGACATTGCTGCAGAATCTGGATATTCCACAGATGACAGAGACAGTGGACGATGTTGGAAATACTACATGGACTTATACACTGAATGCAACTTATACACCAATTACTTATGAGGGTGACGAGACAGAAAGTGTAGAGGATACAACAGAAGAGACAACGGAAGGAGAGGCAGAGACAAATGAATAAAATTAAATTATCGGATTCCGACAAACGTTTGCTCATTATCTTTTTGGCTATCCTTATGGTTGTAGTTTCTTATTTCTTTTTCTTTACCAAGAGCATGAGTAAGGCTTCTGATATAGAGGATGGCAATACAAAGGATAAGGCACAGGTACAGCAGATGGAACAGATGGAGGCTGCTTTGCCACAGGTCCGTGAGAACATGAAAAATCTGAAACAGAAACAGGCGGACATCATTGCAAAATATCCTTCGGATATTAAGACGGAAAAAGTAATCCGGATTCTTCAGGATATCGAGGATAACAATGATTATCATATTTCCGACATTACATTTGCAATGCGAAATCCGCTGCAGATTACACCGGATGCATCTGCTGCAGCAGATACTGCCACAGATGATACTGCAACAGATACTTCTGGCACTGATACTTCAGAAGCGGATACACAATCTTCAGATGATGGCAGTGACAATGGCAACGGTGAAACTGCAGCAGCAAATGCTGTGACTGGTTATTATGCATCGATTGGTGTGAAGTATGATGCAACTTATGAAGGTTTGAAAGATATGCTTGCTTATGTAAATGAGTATTCAGATCGTATTACCATAACAGATTTTTCAAGTTCCATGGATAGTGAGACTGGAAGACTGACAGGTGATATGACATTCAACATGTATGTTATTACCAACACCGGTAAGGATTACGTAGAGCCAAAATTTGACATTATGCTCAAGGGCGTCCAGAATATTTTTGGAGGTAATGCAGGAGCATCTGCTAACAATTAAAGTGCAGGATAATGATCGGACAGATAGAGTAGAAAGGGGTGTCTTATGAGAAGAAAACAGAATAATGCAGGTTTTTCATTGATTGAGGTCATCCTTTCTATGGCTATCTTTGCAATTATTTCCATTCCGCTTTTAAGTTATTTTACAGAATCCATGAAGTATAATGCGAAGATGGCGGACAAGCAGCATGCAACGACTCTGGCACAGGAGGTGCTTGAGGACCTGAAGAATCAGGATGTCCTGGTGGCGGATGAAGGAACCGGAGAGACTATCAAGTATCTGCTGGATCATGGATATACTGTGGTGTCAAACGATATGGGCAAGACTGACAGTGCAGGAAAGTTCATCGGTGGCGAGGGCGTGTTCTACGGTGCTGCAGGAAATATTGGTAAAGATTATGATGTCGTTGTTAAGGCAGAAACTACACCGACGGAAAATACAAAAGAGATTCCGGAAGTCAGTGGGATTGATGATACCAGTGATCTGCTGGCAGTAGAGAATGCACAGTTACAGGAGGCTTTGACACATTTCCTTGCAATTAATTCTGCTTACGAATCAAATGTGTCTGCGCGACTGACCAGTGATCAGATTCGGAACAAAATGAAACGGACAATAGGCATCGATATCCAAAAGGACGGTGCCTATTACGACGTGAAAGTCAGTTGTACATATAAGTGCGAAGGATTGCGTGGGGGTGGTTCAAATGATACCTATGAGAGTGCTGCCTATGCGGAGGAACGTTTAAAAGAGGTAAAACATATCTATTTATTGTATAATGTTAATCAATTAACGGATACGGTTGATATTACAAAGGGCGCAGGAGTAGATGCTTCACTGAATCCGGAGATCGAAATTATCTGCCAGAATATTTCGAGCGTGGATCCGGCTTATGCGATTACGGTGACAGGAATCAATATTCCATCTGTCACAACAAATCTTGGAAAAAATGGAAAAAATGGAAAGGTACACAACAGCAGTGGAATCCCTTTGACAAATACCAAGGATCTGGTAGAGAACAAGTCACAGATCCGAAAGATTACATTGCAGGTCAGTGTCTATAAAAAGGGTGAAGGAAGCACTGCTGGAGCAGAGCCTTATATTACCGTCAATGCAGCGAAAGGAGAGTAGTCCATGAGAAAGTTATCGTTAAAAAATGAAAACCGTGGTGCCTCTTTACTTGCTGTATTGATTGTGCTTGTGGTTGTCAGTGTAATTGCCGTGGTGATTACAAAAGTTACGATTACAAACATTCAGATGAAAGAAGTGGAGCGCGGAACAAAGAAGAATTTTTACAGCGCAGAGTCGGTAATGGATGCACTTCATGCAGGTGCCGGTGAGAAATCAGCAGATGCCTTAAAGGATGCTTATACCTATGTAATGGAGAATTATGCGATAAGTACAGCCAGTGGCAATAATCTGCAGGATGAATTCGCAAAGAAATATGTTGAGAAGTTAGAGGATACATTTAATCCGGGTGGCACGAATCCAAAGAGCGAAGAGAAAGAGGCTGGAGCGGTTATTTACAGTATTGCCGATTATGATACCAATATTGTGAAAAGCTGTATTGGTGATGCCGGGGAACAATCATATTATGAGATGCCGGCCACTGGTAAGGCAAAGTACGAAGCTGATTATAAAGCGGGTACTTTTACTTTGAAAAATGTCGGAGTTTCTTACACCGACGCACAAAAATATAAGACAACGATTACAACGGACCTTGTATTTACAACACCAAAATTAAATTTCAATGGTGGCGACGAAATCAAGGAATTCATGAAATATGCATTGATTGCGGATAAACAGATAAATGTCAATGCAAATCCCGTGACGGTTGACGGAAATGTGTATGCCGGCAATGATGGAATTCTGGCAGACAAAAATGGTAGTGGAATATTCAATGGTAAGGTGACAATTACCCGTGGGAATATTGTTACAGACAGTGGATCCTCTCTTGTGATGGGTAATGGAAATTCTTCTATCTGGGCATCGAATGTTGAGACGAAGAGAAATCCATCCGGTTCTGCAGCATCTTCCATTGAACTCAACGGAAACAGTTATATTGAAGATGATTTGACTCTGAATGGTGTGAACAGTACAATTACAGTCAAGGGAAATTACTATGGATACAATTTTCAGGAGAATTATGATTCTCAGGTAGAAACCAAAGATGCTGCGTTTAACAGTGCAATGATGGTGAATGCCAAGAATTGTAAATTGGATCTGAGCAATATTAATTATCTGATGCTTTCTGGACGGACATTTGTTGCAAGAGGAAATGATTCAAAAAATAATGATGTATTATTAGGTGAGTCTCTTTCTGCAAGAACGAATCAGCTGGCGTATTATGTGCCGAATGATTATGTGAATGAGTCTACCGGAAAGTTTAAGACAGTTGCTGATGGTGGAAAAGACGGAGTGGCAGCATTTGAGACATTTTCTGGTGTCAGCAATGTTACGTCGTATCTGGACAGTAGTAAACCGGTGGTTGCTTATTATTATGTAGATAAGGCAACACATACGACTGTTCATAATTATTATCTGAATTTTGCAACAGAGCAGAAAGCAAATGATTATTTTACGGTGTATTGTAATTCTTCAAAGTCAGCTACTTTAAAGAATTATGCGATAGATTATCTGACCGACGATGCAATTGTATTAGATAGTAATAAGATTTTTACTCTGCGTGGGGATATTTTATATCGAAATGCGGTAGATGTAGGTTTGGACGAAAAACATGTGAGGATTGATCTTAATGACTGGAAGATTGATGCAGCAAACAGTGCGAACAATGGTATTTATGCGGATTACAGTGCAAAGCTGGCCATCAAATACAAGGCACTGCAGCTTTCTTTAAAAGATTCTGATCCGAGTATTTCAGCTGCAAATGTCCGGATTACCAAAAGTACTGGAGAAATCGACAAGAGCCAGAGTCCTTTGATTGATACATTGATTGATCGTGCAGCAATGTCTGCGGCAGTAGATAATCATAAATCCGGTACGGATGAGTATTATATTGCTTACAAAGAACCAATTTCCGGAAGTACAGACAATACGGGAGTCGTTCTTGCAAAAAATACTTCATCATTGAACACGAATACAATTGGTATTTCACAGGGATTAATTGTTGCTACAGGAGATGTGTATGTTACAAAAAATTTCCGGGGATTGATTATTTCCGGTGGAAAAATCACCTTCGGCAGTGGTGTTACAGTAACCAGCGATAAGATGCTTGTTGCGGATTTGTTTAAAAAGGATATGGAGTCATCTTCTCCGGCATTTTCTCAGTTTTTCAAGGAGTGTTCCGTTGGTTCTGTGACAGACCATATTTCCGGAAATGTGGATATTAATACCTATCTGACTTATGAGAATTGGAAGAAGAATTAAGAGGTGAGCCAATGAGAATGCATAAAGGTTTAAATCAAAAGGGTGTGACATTGGTAGAAATCATTCTTGTCATTGCAATCATTGGTATTCTGGCAAGTACATCGGTGATGCTGATCGGGCATCTGCGGTATGCCGATACGGAGAAAGCAGTAAAGGCAGTGGATTCGTCTCTGGACAAGCTTCAGGTGCAGACGATGAGTAAGGCGGATACACCATATTTGTATATTTATCACCTCAGCGATGGCTGTTATATGAAGATTATGAATGATGATGTCACAAGTTTTGACAGCTCAAAGTTTGATAAAAAAGGTGTCAAACTTTCGAACAATCGCGTCGATATCTATATGGAAAGCAAATCAGGCACAAAAGTTGACGGAAATAATTTTATTAAGGTAGTTTATAAGAAGTCGGCGGCCTTTGATACCGATACAGGAAAGACAAATGTGACAAACATAGTGATTGATGGTGTGGGAACGTATACGGTCCGACTGATTGGTGAGACAGGAAAACATTTTATTGTAAAATAGAAATGATAGGATACAAAACAGGACAAAGTGGAGTGGTATGAGAGAGGAAGGAAGTGGTCGTGTGCAAAAAGATAATAGAGGAATCACGCTGATAGAGCTGATCATTGCCATTGCAATATCAACTATTATCGTTGGAGCGGCAACATTCCTTTTGAGCACTGCGCAGAAAAATTACAGCAGTGCTTCGGCTACGATTGATCTGCAGTCGGAAGCACAGATTCTTATGGAACAGATGGGAACGTGGATTATGGAAGGCAATCGTGTGGAAGTGAATGCTGCCGGTGACAAACTGACGGTTTATCAGATTCCGCGAAAGGTTACAACGAATCGTCCGACTGGGGCAGAGGCATTGAAGACAGATGCGTCCAAGCGTGTTTTCTGGCTTTCCAACAAGCTCAATGGAAAGACGATGCTTTATATGAAGAAATTTGATGGTATTGCTGATCCGGATCATGATACCACGGATGTGACTGATTCCGATGCAACATTAGATAATTGTATCGGCGAATATGTGACGGGATTTACGGTTGCAAAATCGACATCCGATGCAAAGGTCACCATAACATTAGAACTTAAACAGGGAAAACAGAAATACAGTATCACCAATGAATTTAAGTTGAGAAATGCATTGCAGTAATGCATGATTTTAAGAAGGGAGCAATTACTTTGAAGAATCGAACAGATCACGAAAAAAGAAGAAGTAGATTTACGAGAAAATTTAAACGTTGTCTTGCATCTGTTGCATGTGTTTTGGGTGTTGCTGCAGTTTGTTTTGGTGTGGCTGGATACCAGAATAGAATACATGCGGAGGGTGATCAGGTTGTTACCCGTGGTGTAATTACCAGCCTGGGACAGATTCCGCAGACGAAGAAGACGATGTATGATGAAGGTAAGACTGCAGCTGACTATACAGATAAAGATATGAAACTTGGGTCTAAATCCAATCCTTTTGTCATCTTAGAGGTCGTGCCAAATGTAGCATATGGAGAATTAGGATATCAGATCAGTGGATGTGAACCGGTTAATATTGAGGAAATGCGGTTTGGAGCAGAGAATATGGCAGCCGTTACCAGCATGAAAGTTGGTTCATTTGGAAAAAGTGCTGTACAGGCTTTTTTCTTCCGTGATGAGCTGCCGGGAAATGTTGAACATTACAAAGATAAGATTAATGATTATACAAAAGATTACGGAAAAAAGTTTGAAGGATACTATGAGAAGGTAGAAGATGGAGAGGGTACGTTTGTACAAAAGGAAGATGGAACATTTGAAAATGTAGGTGCCGGAAAAGGCAATTTAATCTGGCATACGATTAATAATTTTGAAAAAGATAATTATAAGAATGTCGATTTTACCAATGAGGGCAAAGAGTTATTTAAAGATAAGGAAATTGGAGAGCGTGTTTATACAACACGGGAGCACTCGGAAAAAGATTGTATCGTTGAAGTACCACGGTATTTTAACTATGTAAGTTATGATTATTTTTTGAAAGATACTTTAAAACTGACGGATGAACAGGCGAAGGATTATTCGATTGTAATTAAGACGATTACGCCGAAAGAATTAAATGAGCATCCGGATTGGGCAAAATATGCAGATTTGTATGAATTTTCTCCGAAGACACATTATGGGGAAACTGTTAATCTGTGGAAGCAGTTTAATCGTCTGGGCGATACATCAGAAGTTCCGAATGGATTAAAAGGATTTGAAAATACGGATTCAGATAATACAAAGGATATTAGCTGGGAAGTAGCTCTTTCTATGTATCATAAGGTAAATGCTGATGTAAATTATGCAGCTATCATGATGGATACGGAATGTTACAGTGTAGAAAAGCTGACGAAAGGAAAACAGGTAACCATTGATATTCTTGACTGGAATATGAAACCTTCAGGAGAAACCTATACAGATACAGGATTTAACAACAATGTTTATAAGCTTGCAGTTATGCTTTTATCTATGAAGCATGAGCTTTTTGAAGATTTGTATCTTGATAAAACGAGTCCATGGAGAGTGGAAGATGGAAAGTGTCTGGCACAAAAAGGGGATGCGCAGACGTATTGGACATTATATACATTCTGTCCGACAAATGAAAAAGGCGAGAAGGTCAGCTGGGATTGGTATAATTATTGGAATACGCCGGATAAATGGAAAGATTATGAGATGGCCGGCAATGTAACTACGAATGGCAACCGTTTTTACATTAATAATCGTATGTTTACATATAATGGCGATAATACGATTACGCAGGATTATGCTGAACCTGGAAAAATTGATTTTGATTCAAAATTTAAGGATTTCCTGGATTATGTGGATAAAGAATATCCGGATAAAGATCGTAAACCATCGACGTCAGATGCTATACGATACATTTTGGGTGATAAGTCCAAAGATGACAATGAGAGCTTAAAGGGCACTCTGAAAATTTTGGATATTGAGCCATGTTACGATAGCAAAAATGGTTATTCACTGCAAAAAACTTATATTCGTCTGATGATTCCGAAATTCCGTGGCGACATTGAGATTACGCATATGACTACGGCACAGTTTATTGGATCGGCAGAAGATTTGAACAGTACCTACAATATGATTTTTATGGGACTGGATTACGGCGCATATAGCACGAAGAGAGAATGGGTCACAAGTGCAAATGATGGTAAGGGTGGAAATGTAGATGTAACCTATTGGAATGATCCTGAGATGAAAGGTAAAATTTATTTCCATACCGGAGATAAAATGACAGGGGCAAACTATACAGAGTATGGGACGAGCCGTTCTGTGGAATTTTTGTACTCACAAAAAAGTAATTCCAATGTTTCTGGACAGGAATTACGATTTGCAGGTAATGATATCACCACAATTAAGAAAGCAGAATTGGAAGATTTTCTGAAGGCCGGATATCCAATTGTTGCGGTTCCATATTTGTATGATACCGACAGTATTCGCATAGATCAGCATTCGAATATTTGTAGTTTTATTGAGAGCAACCGAAGCTCTTCGGATAAGAAAACGACACTGTTAAAAACATCTGATATCAGTGGTATTTATTCTGTGGTAAAGGAAAGTCGCGCTAAAGTTGAGTTTACAAAGTTACCGGAGAAATATAATGGTGATACCGGAAGCGGAACAAAGGTTACAAATCCAAATTATTTGTCAAGGGATAGCAGTCAGCGTTCATTGATGACATTTGGATTTAAGGTGGATGATAAAGCAAATAAAACGTATTCTTACCGTATTTACCTGGATCAGAACCAGGATGGTAAATTTGCAGATGATGAGTTGTATTATACCGGTAAGAATTTTAAAGCAAATGATGGAGAACAAACGGTAACCTGTAAGTTATCCAAGCTGTATTACGGATTGATTCAATGGAAGATTGAAGTATATGAAGTGAAAGCGAATGCAGATGATCGTTCTGCCCGTTTTGTAAAGACTGGATGTTCTGCTGCAAAGAATATGGCAGGAAATGGAAAGAAAGAAATTAATGTTCTTCAGATCATGCCAAAGTGTGACGAGGACTATCCTGGTAAACTTGATTTAAGTAGCAATCAGATGTTTAAAAAATATTATAGTGATTTAGAGGATTATAGTATTAGTATTACATCAATCAAATTAGAGGATTTTGAAAAAAAATTCAAAGATAAACCATTTACTTCGTACAATTATTCAAATACACTTACAGATGCGGATTATGATAATATCAGCAAAGAATTATCTTCGGATCAGCAGGATTTGTACAAGTATCATATGTATATTATAGGTTTTGGCGATATGTATGCCGGTAAGGATCTGGACAATACCTATGGAATGGTAGATTTCCTTAAGTTTTACATTGCTTCCGGAAAGAGTGTGCTTTTTACACATGACTTAACTTCTTTTCATAATCAAAAAGCAGGAGACTATGGTTATTCTGCAAATACATTGCTTCGTGATGTTATGGGTATGAACCGTTATAAGGCAATCAGTAAAAATGTTCCAGACAAACAAAAACTGATTAATTATCAGAGCAAACGTTCTTATGATACGGTAACAGATATCAATGGAAATGAGTTAGAACAAAAGCATGGATTTACATATTATGCGTTGAAACGTTTGGGATGGACCAGCGATCAGCAAAATTATAATCAAAAGGTTCCATACCAGTATATGATAACCAGCAGTGAGACAGGTAATCCAATATGTGATATTGGTGAGATTGCACATACCGGATTTATCAATACCAATGATCTTACGACAAAGGTAGAACAATCAAATCAGGGACAGATTACAGAGTATCCTTATAAGATAGATGAATCGTTTACGATATCGCCTACACATGGACAGTATTATCAGCTTGACATGGAGGACCCGGAAGTTACTGTATGGTATACGCTTGCAGATGATGGAAAGCATAAAGTTTGTGAGAATATTGACGGTACAGCCGTAACTTATGGCGTTTCTCCAAAGGATGCTGCAAATAATTATTATATTTACAGTAGGGAAAATGTATTCTATTCTGGTGTTGGTCATTCAGAAATTACACAGGAAATGGAAGCTAAGCTTTTTATCAATACGATGATTGCTGCTTACCGTGCGTCCTATGAACCACCGATGATTGAGATCATGAATCCGGATGCAGAGATTACGGATGTTAATACGATGAATTACCAGATGACTGCAAATGATGAATATAATGATGATGATGCTACTACATCAGGTTCTTCATCAGCGTCAGGTAAAGTACAGTTTGAAGGTCAGGGCGCGGACAACAATGATTACATTAAAGTCCGTTTTAGTCCGGTAGAGTTGAATGCAATCAGTACAACACTTACGTGTTCCATTTACTATGAAGCAGACGGTGCAACGCATTATGTACAGCGTATTTATGATGCGGATACGGATAAAGAAATTGATTCTACACTTAAGGATGGAAAGTGTGTTTATGAAGGTCTACAGAATATGCATGAATACTATTTCTATTATCCAAAGAAATATTTAAATGAGTGGAAAGATGGAAGCACAACAAAATCAGCAAGAAGAACCATAAACTTCTACATTAAAAATAATAAGGCAAAATTGCCAAGATATCAGACACTTGATATGTCGGTACGCGCTTTATTCAGACTGGATTAAAATGGGGGCGGAATCCTTTGGGTTCCGCCTATTATTTTATATATAGAATATATGTTCTGTATAAAGAAAGGTGTTGATAAGGACTAGCACACGAATTATAATGTAGAGGAGAGTGAGTGAAATGTTATAAAAATTTTATGAAAAGGGAGCACAGTATTATGAAAAAATTTATTACATGGATGTTAGCTTGTTTCATTCTGGTAAGTACGGTTGCAGGTACTGCGAGCAATGTACAGGCGGCAACGGTCAGCCGGAATAATCCTGTAAACGGAGATTACAGTTATTATGTGGTATATGGCACGATTTATCGGGTAAACAATCAGACAGGTAAGGATACAAAGATTAAGGCACTGAAAGATGCATTTGAGATATTTGATCTGACTTATTACAAAGGTTATTTATACTTTACTGAAGATTTGTATTATGGAACCGAAATGGAAAAGAATCAGATTTGCCGAATGAAAGCAGATGGAAGTGGATACGAGGTACTTGGCTGGGGACAGAGTCCAACCATTTATAAAGACAGGATTTATTATATCAAAAATAAAGTTGTAACGGATGTGTATGGCAGTTCCACAGAGGCTGTTGGTATTGCAAAGATGGATCTGAATGGAAATAATAAAAAGAATATCAATAAAATGCCAAATGACAGTTCTTCTTATTACAGAGAGCTGACGATTGTGAATGGCCGCATCTATTATCTCGATTCCAAGTATAATGGAAAACTTATCAGCACCAATATGAGTGGTAAGGATAAAAAGTTTTATGACGGAATAGACAGCTACTGGTCTGGTTTGAAAGTGGCAGGAAACAAAATATATTATATGGATCAGGGATGTCGTATCTATTATTTTGATACGAAGTCAAAGAAAAAGAAACAGGTATGTTCCATTCCAAATGGGGATGGCAATTTTTCCGGTGTGATTGGGAAAAATGTATATTATTACTGCTATGATAAGCAGGCTACCTATTGCTATAATCTGTCTTCAAAAAAGACAATGAAACTGATTGACAAGAATGTTACAATCCTCACAACAAAAGGTAAGTATATGGTGGTGGAATGTTTCCTTTCACAGAAAGAGTTTGAAAAGACTGGAAAAACAAATGAAATTGCAATTATGAAAAAATCTGGAAAGGGATATAAGAAACTGATTCGGTTTTATGTATCTTAGTGGAAGAGTTCCACAACAAATACAGCAACGCAGGCTGCGATTGCAACGACGGTCAATCCTTTTTCTTTTAAAGCAAATATGACGGCTACGATCAGTCCGGCAGCGGCACCGGCCCACCAGTTGGTAGCGTAGAAGACGGCCGGAATGGTCATGGCTGTCAGTACTGCATAAGGAATGTATGCCAGAAAAGAACGGATGAACCGGTTATTGATTTTATTTTTGATCGCAACGAACGGTATCACACGAATCAGATAAGTGGAACCGGCAAGGATCAGTAAATAAAGAAAGAATACATAATTATTCATGGAAAACCTCCTAAGGTTCGTCAGGTTCTTCGTCTGCAACCGGGAACAGGATTGCTCCAATGACCGCAGAGACGACCGCAACGACAGTGATGGTAATACCGCTTGATATCTTAGAAAGAAGCGGGATATAGTAAAAGGCACAACTTAAAAGCAACGATAAAATCACGACAAAGATCACCGGTCGTGATTTTTTCATTTCCGGGACTACAATTGCCACGAACATACCATAGATAGCAAGGCTTAATGCACTCATGAGACGGTCCGGAAGAATACTTCCAAGGATGGAGCCAATCAGAGTGCCGACCGCCCAGCCGATATAAGGAAGCGTTGCTAGTCCTGCAAAAAAACTGCGGGTAACTGATTCTTCCTGACTTGCTACGGCAAAAATTTCGTCTGTCATCATAAATCCTAAAATCCAGCGATAGATGCCTTTAAATTTGTTGTCCGCTTTTTGTGCAATCGATATGGACATAAAAGAGTACCGGATATTGATGGTAATCTGGGAAATCAGCATCTGAAAATACTGACCTGGATGAATCATGAGGCCGATACCGGCAAATTGTCCGGCAGAAGTGACAGTGGCCATTGATATGATCAGTGCCTGCCACCAGGACAGACCGTAGGATACGGCCATAATTCCAAAAGTAAAGGAAACTGACAGATATCCCAAAGCAATCGGAATTCCGGCTGCCAGTCCGCGTTTATAATTATTCATCATTTTCTCCATAAATTTGTAAAAATTAGAGCTAAAAGACAGTCTCAAAGGATATTTTATCACAAATAATCAAAAAGTGTTATTTTTTTTCGAACACAATTGTAAATGGTTTGCAAAATAGGGGATATTATGTTAACTTTTGATTAGTTATGTTTTGAAATAAATTGTACAGATAAGAGGAATGTAAATGAGTAAGATTAAATTAGGATCTCATGTCGGTATGGCGGGAAAAGAGATGTTTCTTGCCTCCGCGAAAGAGGCGGCATCGTACGGGGCAAATGTTTTTATGCTTTATACAGGGGCTCCGCAGAATACCCGGAGAAAAGATGTGACAGAATTAAATATAGAAGCAGGATGGGAGTATGCACATGCACATGGAATTGATGAAATTGTTGTGCATGCACCATATATTATTAATCTGGCAAATACAGTGAAGCCGGAGACGTATGAGCTGGCTGTGGAGTTTTTGGAGAAAGAAATTGTGCGTACAGCTGCGATGGGAAGCAAAATATTGGTATTGCATCCCGGCAGCCATGTCAATGCGGGCACGGAAGCAGGCACGGCGCAGATAATCAAAGGCTTGAACACCGTATTGAATCAGAACGAGGACGATGTCTGCATCGCATTGGAAACGATGGCGGGAAAAGGCAGTGAGGTCGGACGCAGTTTTGAGGAATTGAAAGCAATTTATGATGGCGTGGACAAAAGGGAGCGTTTGCGGGTTTGCTTTGATACCTGCCATGTCAATGATGCAGGGTATGATCTGGTCAATCATTATGAGGATGTCTTTGTAGAATTTGATCGTATCATTGGTCTGGATCAGATTGCTGTCTTTCATGTAAATGACAGTATGAATCCGCTCGGTGCACACAAGGACCGTCATGCAAATATCGGAAAGGGAACGATCGGATACGAGACATTACATCGGCTCGTGCATGATGAGCGTTTCCTGAATGTGCCGAAAATTCTTGAGACACCGTGGCTTTGCGAGGAAGGATCCACAAAGAAAACAATTCCTCCATATAAGGAAGAAATTGCATGGTTGCTGCAGTGAGGTATGTATTGCGTAAGTTCTTTTCGTTTGATATGATAGAACTTAATGTATAGATTCTATTTACTAAAAGATTTATTATAAGAAGAGGGACGAAGAATGAATAATTGGAAAGATGTAACGATTGTTCCGGAGTTTGATGAGCAGGGGGTTGCCTGTTACAGGCTGGAAGGTGGAGATTATTTAAATGAGTATTATATTGTGTCGGAAGCAGAGTCGAGAAAGCTTTTGAACACACCGGAAATTGTAGGATATGAGGTGTACAACTGCCTGATTCCATCCACCTCACAGATGCTTTATTATCTGAAAGAACAGAAGAAAGTAACGACAGCAAACATTCTTTCTATTCTGCGCGGGGCATTGAACTATCCGTTGGAGGAGAGCTGCTACCGTGAGCATATCCGTGTACATGACATCAGCTTTCTGTCAAGTGAGCGTGTGTTTGCGGATGAGGAGATTGCGGGACTTGAGATTAAATACAGCAAGCTTACGATGGTTCCTGACAGCACGCTTATGATTGGTGACATCATTGCAAGTGGTGAGACTTTGATTCATTGTTTGCGTTATGTGACCGACTTTTACCGTAAAAATGGTGCAAGATTGCGTAATATTATTGTATTTACAATCGGCGGAACCAAGGGCATCGATATCCTCGAGGAACTCACGAAAGACATTCGTAAATTCTGGCCGGATTTTGAGGGATTTATTACCATTTATTATGAAGGAATTTTCAGCACCTATCAGGATAAGGGAGTTTCCGGTATCAATCTTCCGGATGTTGATTTCTTCTGGAAAGACGGAATTGTTGCACCGGAATTTCGTAGAGAGACATTGTCGATGTGCAGCCCGCTTTTTGAAAAATGTATTATTTACGATGGAGGAGCAAGACGTTATGAAATTCATGAGCATGTAGAAGAAGTGCTGGATTTCTGGAAAGGCATGCTTGCGCGTGCAGATCGTATCGATATGGCAGAACTGCTGGCAGAGAAACTCGGTTATCCGCTCCCAATCAGTTATGAGGACTGGATTACGTGCAATCATTATGAGAATATTCCGGCTGCAGATACCCGGTGGCTGTATCGTCAGGAACAGGGATATATCGAGAGCATGAAGAATATTACATTAGAAGAACTTGCAACGCAGAGAATTGAAGAGTTTACCGATGCACTGCGTAAATATATGCTGTAGCAGAAAGGATAAAAGAAAATGAGCAAAGAAAAAACAACAGTAGATGTTGATTATGCAGATTCTGCTGTGCCCAAGAATGGGAGAAAAGGATTCCTCACCATGTTTATGATTATGCTGGGATTTACCTTTTTTTCGGCGAGTATGTGGGCAGGACAGCAGCTTGCAGCCGGACTTGATTTCAAAGGATTTCTTGGTTCGCTTATTTTAGGTGGGGTGATTCTTGGTGCTTATACCGGCCTTCTTGGTTACGTTGGAGCAAAGACCGGACTTAGCATGGATCTTCTCGCAAAGAAAGCATTTGGACAAAAAGGTTCCTATCTGTCTTCGGCAATGATCAGTTTCACACAGATCGGATGGTTCGGTGTAGGCGTTGCAATGTTTGCTATCCCTGTTTCTTCTGAAATTTTCGGTGACAGTACGCTGGCAAAATGGATTCTTGTTATTGTGGCGGGTGTCTGCATGACAGCTTCTGCGTATTTTGGAATCAAATCATTGACCGTGATCAGTTATATTGCTGTCCCATTGGTTGCAATTCTTGGAACGGTTGCTATGGTCATGGCAGTAAATCAGGGAAACGGAACAATCGTAGATCAGTTTGCGGTATCCAGCGGTACTTTAAGCGTGGTCGGTGGAGCAGGACTTGTAATCGGTTCCTTTGTATCCGGTGGTACAGCGACCCCGAACTTTACCCGTTTTGCAAAGGATGCAAAGTCAGGAACGATTGCTACGGTTGTTGCATTTTTTATCGGTAATTCCCTAATGTTTTTCTTTGGTGCAATCGCATACATTTTCGTAGGTGGAAATGATATTTTCGAAGTTATGATCCGCCTGAATCTGTTTTATATGGCAATTCTTGTTTTAGGATTGAATATCTGGACAACCAATGACAATGCATTGTATTCTGCAGGACTTGGACTTGCAAATATTTTTCATCAGAAGAAAAAACCGATGGTATTGATTTCCGGAATCATCGGAACCTTATTATCCGTGTGGCTGTACTACAATTTCTGTAACTGGCTGAACATTTTAAACTGTACCCTTCCTCCGGTAGGTATTATCCTCGTGTTATCTTATTTCGTGGATAAAGAAGCATACAAAGAGGGGGCAGAAGAAAAAGTTGTGGACTGGTTTGCTGTTGTTGGTGTCATTCTCGGTGCAGTCGTTGCAAATATCGTACCGTATGGTATTGCTTCTATCAATGGTATGGCAGTCGCAGCGATATGTTATCTGATCGGCAGAAAAGTGAACAAAAACCGCTAAATCCAGCTGCCTTGCATTTTTCGTACAAATTGTGGTAATATAAGTAGTTGGATTAGAACCTTTTCACATATTTAAAGGAGGATATATAAAATGACAAAGATTGACATTATTTCAGGCTTTTTAGGAGCTGGTAAAACAACATTTATTAAGAAGATGATCGACGAAGCATTCAAGGGTGAGCAGATTGTTCTCATCGAGAATGAATTTGGTGAAGTTGGTATCGATGGTGGTTTCTTAAAGGATTCCGGTATTGAAATCACAGAGATGAACAGCGGATGTATCTGCTGCTCACTGGTTGGTGATTTTGGCAAGAACTTAAATGAAGTAATCACAAAATATCATCCGGACCGTATTTTGATCGAGCCATCCGGTGTCGGTAAATTATCGGATGTTATGAAATCTGTAATTGATATAGAAAAAGAGCAGGATGTGAAATTAAACGCATTAGTTACCGTTGTCAATGCACTCAAGGCAAGCAAGCAGATGAAGGCTTTCGGTGAGTTCTTCAACAACCAGATTGAGTATGCAACAACTGTAATCTTAAGCCGTAGCCAGAATGCTACTCCTGAGCAGTTAGAGTTCTGCGTAAATCAGATTCAGAAGCTGAATCCAAATGCAGCAATTATTACGACAGACTGGGCTTCCATTCCAGGTGAGCAGATTCTGAAAGTTATGGAAGGACAGGACAACCTTGAGATGAAAGTTCTTGCTGAGGCACGTCATGCACATGATGAGGAAGAACACGAGCATGAGCATCACCATCATGATCACGATCACGACCACGAGGAGCACGAGCATCATCACGATCACGACCATGAGGAGCATCATCACGATCATGAAGAACATGAGCATCATCATGAGCATGATGAAAATTGTACATGCGGATGCCACGATCACGACCATGAACATCATCATCACCATCATGCAGATGATGTATTCACAAGCTGGGGCAAGGAGACACCTCACAAATTCGAGAAGTCAAAGATTGAAGAAATCCTGAAAGGCTTCGTAGAGTCTGACAATATCCTTCGTTCCAAGGGTATGGTTGAGAGCGTTGACGGAAGCTGGATCTATTTCGATATGGTTCCGGGTGAGTATGAGATTCGTGAAGGCGAGCCGGATTATACCGGACGTATTGTAGTAATTGGTACCGAAATCCATGAGCATGAGCTTGAGGAACTGTTCGGTCTGGCATAAAGAAAGGAGCAGTAATGGCACAGGATATTCCAGTATATTTATTTACCGGATTTATGGACAGTGGCAAGACTTCTTTAGTGGAGGAGACATTGTTCGAAAACGAATTTGGCGATGGAGCCAAAGGTGTTATCATTATGTGTGAAGATGGTGAAAAAGAATACGACGAGGCAAAACTTGCCACCATCAATTTCAAACTGACAAGCATTGAGTCCGAAGAAGAGTTCACACCACAGAAACTGCAGGAGATTCAGGATACGTTCCAGCCGGAGCAGGTTTTCATTGAGTACAATGGAACCTGGGGCATGGACAAGATCCTTGAGGCACAGATGCCGGAGGGATGGGTGATCGTACAGTCTCTGGCAACAGTGGATTCTACGACTTTTGATATGTATATGAACAATATGCGTGCGATGATGCAGGAACAGGTTTTCTCCAGCGATGTAGTCATTTTCAACCGTACCGATGATGATACCGACCGCGGTCATCTGCGCCGTTCCATCAAAGCAATCAACCGTAAGGCACAGATTGTCTATGAGCGCAAGGATGGAACGATCGATGAGCGTCCGGAAGAACTTCCATTTGATATCAACCAGGATGTGATTGAACTTTCCGATGCGGATTATGCCATCTGGTATATGGATGCAATGGAAAATTATAAGAAATACGATCGCAAGAAGGTGAAGTTCCGTGCACTTGTATACAATCCGGATAAATTGAAAAAGGGCGTTTTCGTGCCGGGCCGCTTTGCGATGACCTGCTGTATCGAGGATGTTACTTTTATCGGATTCAAATGTAAATATGACAAAGAGGATGAGATCCCGCACAAGTCATGGATTGATATTACCGCTGAAGTTCGTGTGGAATTTGCCCGCGAGTATAAAGGAAAAGGCCCGGTGTTGTACCCGATTTCTATTGAGAAAGCGCAGAAGCCGGAAGATGAGCTGGTATACTTCTCATAACTGAAAGATATAGCAGAAAAAGGAATATGTTTTGACATATACACGCTTTTTCTGTATGATTAAAAAAGAGTATTTAACACTAGGAGGAAGATTATGTATCCAATCGTTCGTAAAGAAACATTGGCAGACAATATTATCCTTATGGATATCAAAGCACCTCGCGTTGCTGCAGAGTGTCTGCCGGGACAGTTTATTATTGCTAAGACTGACGAAGTAGGAGAGCGTATCCCGCTCACTATTTGTGATTATGACAGAGAAAAAGAGACCGTTACCATCGTTGTTCAGACAATCGGTGCAGGAACCGAGCGTATGATGAGCCTTAACGAAGGTGATGCATTAGAGGACTTCGTAGGACCTCTCGGATGTGCATCCGAGTTATGTCTTGAGGAGAATCTCGAGGAGACAAAGAAAAAAAATATTGTATTTATCGCAGGTGGACTTGGTACCGCTCCGGTATATCCACAGGTTAAGTGGCTTCATGAGCATGGCATTGATGCAGATGTCATCATGGGATCAAGAACCAAGGATCTGCTTTTCTATATCGATGAGATGAAGGCAGTTGCCGGAAACGTATATGTTACAACAGATGATGGTACATATGGATTCCACGGAAACGGATGCCAGCAGTTAGAGGCATTGGTAAACGAAGGCAAGCATTATGATGTATGCGTTGCAATCGGACCAATGATCATGATGAAATTTGTTACAATCCTTACAAAGAAGTTAGAGATTCCTACAATCGTATCCATGAACCCGATCATGGTTGACGGTACCGGAATGTGTGGCGCATGTCGTCTGATGGTTGGTGGCGAAGTGAAGTTCGCATGTGTAGACGGACCTGAGTTCGACGGACATCTGGTTGATTTTGATCAGGCAATGAAGCGTCAGCAGCAGTATAAGACAGAAGAAGGACGTGCAAAGCTTGCATATGAAGAAGGCGACACCCACCACGGTGGCTGTGGTCATTGCGGAGGTGACAAATAATGGATGCATTTGTAAGAGTACCAGTACGTGAGCAGGAGCCAAAGGTTCGTGCTACGAATTTTGAAGAAGTATGTTATGGATACAACGAGGAAGAGGCAGTCGCAGAGGCTTCCCGTTGTCTGAATTGTAAAAATGCACAGTGTATGAAGGGATGTCCGGTTTCTATCAATATTCCGGCATTTATCGCACAGGTGAAGGAACGTAACTTCGAGGAAGCTTACCATATTATTTCTGAGTCATCTGCACTTCCTGCTGTATGTGGCCGTGTATGTCCACAGGAGAGCCAGTGTGAAGGCAAATGTATCCGCGGAATCAAGGGCGAGGCAGTTGCTATCGGTAAACTTGAGCGTTTCGTTGCTGACTGGGCTAGAGAGAACGGCATCAAGCCAAAGAAAGCAGAAAAATTAAACGGACATAAAGTTGCAGTCATCGGTTCCGGCCCTGCAGGTCTTACCTGTGCCGGAGATCTGGCAAAGCTTGGCTATGATGTAACAATTTTCGAAGCATTACATCAGGCCGGTGGTGTATTAAGCTACGGTATTCCTGAGTTCCGTCTTCCAAAGGACAAGGTAGTAGCTGCAGAAGTAGAGAATGTTAAGGCATTGGGCGTTAAGATCGAGACAAACGTTGTCATCGGAAAATCTGTTAAGATTGATGAACTGATGGCACAGGAAGGTTTTGAGGCTGTATTTATCGGTTCCGGTGCAGGTCTTCCTAGATTTATGGGAATTCCTGGCGAGCAGGCAAACGGAGTATTCTCCGCAAACGAGTTCCTTACACGTAACAACTTAATGAAGGCTTTCAAAGAAGGTTATGAGACACCAATCTCACACGGAAAGAAAGTTGTTGTTGTCGGCGGTGGAAACGTAGCAATGGACGCTGCCAGAACAGCACTTCGTCTTGGCGCAGAGGTACATGTTGTATATCGTCGTGGTGAGGAAGAACTTCCGGCACGTAAAGAAGAAGTCCATCATGCAAAAGAAGAGGGAATCATCTTTGATCTCCTTCAGAACCCGACAGAAATTCTTGTAGATGAGAATGGATGGGTAAAGGGTGTTCGTATCATCAAGATGGAGCTTGGTGAGCCGGATGCTTCCGGAAGAAGAAGCCCGATCGAGATTCCAGGTTCTGAGTATGATATGGATTGTGATACCGTGATCATGTCACTTGGTACATCACCAAACCCATTGATTTCTTCTACAACTGCTGGTCTTGATATCAATAAGCGTAAATGTATCGTTGCTTCTGAGGAGAACGGTGCAACAAGTAAGGCTGCAGTATTCGCAGGTGGAGACGCAGTAACAGGTGCTGCTACCGTAATCCTTGCAATGGGTGCCGGTAAGGCTGCTGCGAAGGGTATTGATGAGTATCTTTCAGCAAAATAAATTCGGGGTTGTCGTGATCAGATAGAAATTTGAATCTGGTATCTGTGTATTGGAAGTAACATATCTGATGCACATCAAAAATTTGCCTCATAGTAATTAGAAAATAATTGACGCGCGGTGTTAGTTTACGAGTATATGTAAATCTTCGCCGCGCGTGATTTGTTTTATGCAGATTTTGTTGCTTTGGAATATTGGATTGTCTGTTCCCGGAAGAAAATATGCTTTTTGTAATTTGACAGCAGAATCCGTGATCTGATGGCACAGAGAAGATATGACAGCAGCACCTGGAATTTACAGGGACGTTCCGTTGCTTTGACTTCCGGAACTGATGGAAAAGTCGAATTTGGCAGTAAAGGCAAACTTCGAAAAGAAGATGGTGCAAATCAGAATGTCGATATCTGGAAATATTCATCCATTACCAAGCAGAGAAAAGATAATAACGGAAATATATCTTATGTTCCGGATTATGATGACAATGCTGCAGATTTGTATCTGAAATTTGGACCAAATACAAAATATCAGGATGAACAGCAAAATAAGAATACATCAGCCAAAGCGGATCGTGTATGCACAGACAATTCATTTGAGGGTTCCTTGGGATTGACAAAGAAAGTAAGTCTGGATAATAAAGGACAGATTACACGTTATCCATATATTCTTGATGAGGATGATCTGAAGAAACTGGATATTGCTAATACACATCAGCAGTGGCATCAGCTGGATATGGATGATCCGGATTTTGTCGTATGGTACAATCTTTCTGATGACAGTGCAACAGAGACAGGCATTTATTCGTCCAGAGAGAATGATGCCAGAAACCAGTATTATATTTACAACGTTGGAAATATTACCTACACTGGTATGGGACATTCCGGTAATAAAGAAACACTTCCGGACAGTGAAGTAAAACTGTTTGTTAATATTATGATTAGTGCGTATCGTTCAACCACAGGAGATCCACGAATCGTTGTTACCAATCCAGACAAGCGTGAAGTGAGCAGTACAGAATCCTATTTATATGCGGTAATTGATCCGGATAATTATACCTATGCTAATGATGATACAATAGACGTAACATTTAAGATTGAGGATACCTCATGGGTAAAATCCAGACAGGAGACAAAAGTCAATGCTCTACAATTTGTCTCGGATGAAAGTGGAACAACTGTTTTGTCAGCGTCAGAGCATCCGGCACTTTATAAGAAGGATGGAACAAAAATGAATTTGTCACTTGCTACGGCACAGTGGGGAAATTATGTATATTTAAGAAAACCTTCCGGCTGGAATGATAATATTTCCTGCTATGTTTATTCCGACAGTAATGGGAAAAAGAATGCGGATTGGCCAGGCGTTAAAATGGAAAAAATGTCGAATGGACTGTTCCGGTATCAGATTCCAAACGCCATATCGCATGCTACCGTAATGTTCAGCTATGATGGTGGGGGTAACGGAAAGCAGTATCCGGGAATAGATCAGCCTGGTTTTACATATTCGAATGAATCAATGATTGCTGATGCTACAAAAAACTGGTCGTGGACGAAATATTCGGAATCGACAGCGTTTGATGCTTATGCAGTTGAGATTGCGAATGACAATACGGACAAGGGCAATTATTATTTCAAAGTAAGATACAAAGAGCTTATGGAAAAGAAACAACTGGATTATTACTTGTGCATGCAGGTCAGGACAACTCGTGCAGGCGGAAAGAAAGTATATAGTAAACGTGTCACAAAGGTTTCGGTTTTGCCGGTCCAGTTATTTAATTTGGATTAATTAGGACACTGCAAAGTCAGCTGAGTGGCAAAAGTGAAATTGTAATTAAGAAGATGGACAGACAATGTTATGTTGTTTGTCCATTTTTTCTATAAAAAATCCTTGCATAGTAGTAACATATATGATATTTTACACATAGAACATACGTTCTATAAAGGGAAAGGTGTTGATAAGAATGAGCACACGAATTATAATGTAGAGGAGCAGAAATTTTATATGTAAATGGTGAATATCGGGATGATACAGATATCGGAAAACTTATGCATGATTTTAATTGTACCTCTCCAGATGAGATGCATTTTGAGTTGCTGGCAGAAAAGACACGATATTTGAAAGAAAATCCGAAGGGAGTGAGTGAAATGTGCAAAGTCATGGAAGATTTAAGAAATGAGAGTTATGCAGAAGGTCAAGCAGAGGGGAGAGAACAGCAGGCAAAAGACACTGCAATTCGAATGAATAAAAAGGGACGTTCAGTTGAGGAAATTGCAGATTGCATAGACTTTGACGCTGAGATAGTAAGAAAGTGGCTTAGACCGCTCAACTAAAGGAGAGTGTGCTTTGAGAACAACAGGCGATACGTATATAAGTCCTATTGAAATTATTGATCAGTACAGCGTCAATAAGCAAGGCGTTGATGTCGGAGAAAAGTATCGAACCGGCATTTATAGTACAGCAAAAAAGCATCTTGATGAGGCAAAAGATTTTATTGAGCGGCGGGAGGACAAAGACAAAATTGTAGTGGAAGTTTTGCCGTTGTCCAATTATGTCAGAAGTGCAAGAGGAATATCAGCATCATTTAAAACGGCATCCGGAGGATTGCAGTTACTGTCATATCCCGGATGAGATCATGAACAAATATAGGATGAAGTAGAATGAAGACAAGCTGGAAAAAGTGGGAGTGATGCGAATGAAGCAAAAGAAGAAACTATGGTTGATCGTGGCAGCTCTTTTATTGATGCTCTCATTTTTGTTCTCAAGGATATCCGTATCGACGGATGGAATTGACGGATGGGTGATGCTTGGAATAGGGGGATTATTTTTTATTCTGGCACTCCTTTTGATTGTTGTCCGCGGCAGTAAATAAGGAATGTCCAACGATTCGCGGTCTGTGGGAAAGACAAAAATGCTTCGAATTGCTATTATAATCCCGGAGGTGACACAGATGGATTTGATTAAGATTGGAAATTTTATAGCGGAACTCAGAAAAAAACAAAAACTTACGCAGGAACAGCTTGGCGAAAAGCTGGGAGTGACCAACAAGACCGTATCCAGATGGGAGACCGGCACCTATCTGCCACCGGCGGAGGCACTTCTTGCGATGAGTGAGTTGTTTGGTGTAAGCATCAATGAATTGTTAAGTGGAAAGCGGCTTTCGGAAGCGGAATACAAAGAGGCGGCGGAAGAAAACTTAAAGCAGACGGTTAAAACAAGCAGTTTCACATTAAAAGACAGAACTGATTTCTACAAAAACAAATGGCTCAAAGAACATCGCACAATCATGATACTGATCGGCATCGGTATCGTAGGCGTTTTACTTGTCGGAATCATACTGAAAAATGCATGGTTCGTTGGAACTGCTTTCATACTGTTACTTTTGGCACATGCATGGAGAAATAATACAATGATGGCGTATGTGGAAGATAACGCATTTGACGGAAGTGGAAAATATAAAAGTTTTGGAAAGAATTTGTAAAAAGAGCGAATTTTGATTGAAAAGAGGGTATAATAACAGAAAATACATAGGAAGTGTGAAGAGATATGGGAAATCGTACAGAGAAGGAAATGGAGCCAAGAATGCCGCTTACACGCGTGCAGGCAGATTCGGGGATCGGTCTTTCTGCGGCGCAGGTGCAGGAACGCTTTGCAGCTCATGCAGACAATTATAAAGTGGAATCGTCCACGATGTCGGTATCGGACATTGTGAAGTCGAATGTGTTTACGTATTTTAATCTTATTTTTGCGATCATTGCTGTGTTGCTTTCCATTGTAGCGGCATGGTCTGATATGATGTTTCTACCGATTATTATTGCAAATACCTGTATCGGTATCATACAGGAGGTTCATTCCAAGAAAGTACTCGACCGGCTGTCCATTTTAAATGCACCACATTGTACGGTAGTGCGGGATGGTCAGGAACATGAAGTTGAGGCGCACAAACTGGTACTTGATGATGTGGTAATCTTGCAGGCGGGAAGTCAGATTCCGGCAGATGCGACTGTGCTTGATGGGGAGCTTCAGGTAAACGAATCACTGATTACCGGTGAATCGGATGAGATTTCCAAACATGCCGGGGATGAACTTTTGTCCGGAAGTTTTGTGGTATCCGGAAAAGCACATGCAAGGCTGGAAAAAGTCGGAAAGGATTCTTATATATCCAAATTGACTTTGCAGGCAACACAGAGTAAAAAAGGCGAACAGTCGGAGATGATCCGTTCCCTGAACTATTTGATTATGGTAATGGGAATCATCATTATCCCGATTGGTATCGCATTGTTTGTGCAATCCTATATTTTTAATGAGGGAACATTAAAAGAGAGTATTACCGGAATGGTAGCTGCAATCATTGGTATGATTCCGGAGGGCCTGTATCTGCTTTCGAGTGTTGCGATGGCGGTGTCTTCGGTACGTCTGGCACAGAAAAAGGTATTAATTCATGACATGAAATGCATTGAGACACTGGCACGCGTCAATGTGTTATGTGTAGACAAAACAGGGACAATTACGGAACCTGGCATGCATGTGTACGAGACAAAAATTCTTGATGGATTAGATGAAACACAGACTGCTGCAACAATTGCCGATGTGGTTGCCGCACAGGAAAAAGATAATGCGACGATGGAGGCATTGCAGGAATATTTCACGAAGGGAAGCGGACTTAAGGCAAAAGAAGTTTTTTCATTTTCTTCGGAAACAAAGTTTTCCGGAGCAACCATGGATGATGGTAAATCCTATGTTATCGGAGCACCGGAATTTGTATTGCGCAGCCAGTTTGAGGAATATCAGGAACAGATTGCAGAGTATAGCAGTAAAGGTTATCGAGTTCTCGTTTTTGGCGAATACGAAGGAACATTATCTAAAAGTACATTGACAGAACCGGTCCTTCCGATGGGGCTTGTTATGCTTGCAAATCCAATTCGAAAGGGAGCAAAAGATACGTTCCGTTACTTCGCAGAAAATGATGTGGAGATTAAAGTGATTTCCGGAGATAATCCGCTTACCGTGTCTGTGATTGCAGCGGAGGCCGGAATCGAAGGGGCGGAACGTTATGTGGATGCCTCGATTTTAAAGACAAAGAGTGATTATGATGAGGCAGTCGAAAAGTATACTGTGTTTGGCAGAGTGACACCAAATCAGAAACGGATGCTGGTGCAGGCTTTAAAGGAACACAAGAAGACAGTCGCTATGACTGGAGATGGTGTCAATGACGTGCTGGCATTGAAAGATGCGGACTGCAGTGTTGCGATGGCATCCGGAAGTGATGCAGCTTCGAATGTGGCACAACTGGTGCTTTTGGATTCGGATTTTGCACGCATGCCATCCGTTGTGGCAGAGGGACGACGTGTGGTAAACAACATTGAACGCACAGCATCGCTTTATATTGTTAAAAATATATTTTCCATGCTTCTTGCTATTTTTTCCGTGATCTTAATGCTGGATTATCCACTCGAGCCATCACAGGTATCTCTAATCAGTATGTTTACCATTGGAATACCTTCGTTCATTCTTGCACTTGAGCCGAATAAGAATCCAATCCGGGGAAGATTCCTTACCAATGTTTTGATAAAAGCACTTCCGGCTGGACTTACGGATTTCCTTGTGGTAAGCGGGCTGGTATTATTCTGCAGGGAATTTTCTGTGGATCTGGACTGTCTTTCTACATCCTGTACGATTCTTGTGGCAATCGTTGGATTTATGATTTTGTATCGCATTGCAAAGCCAATGAATATAGGCCATATCATTATGATGATCGGTGTGGTTGCAGGCTGGCTGTTCTGTATGTTATTTGTAAGTAAATTCTTTGCAATCACCGGTATTTCCAAACAGTGTGCAATGCTTATGGTTGTGTTCGCAATTATTACAGAACCGGCTTTGCGCTATCTCAGTCTGATTGTGGAAGGCATGCATGACTGGGGAAGCAGAGTGATGCAGAAAGCGAAAAAAGCATAGACATGAGTTGACAGTTGCAAGACATTGTAGAATCGTCTATAATTAATTAATATATTTACAGAATAAGATTTTTACAAAAGTAGGTGCAGGTGTGCGTAAACGAATCAGGCAGATAGCCAGGGATAAATTCGAATACGATCAGCCATGTATTTCGCTCCCGGAGGAGGAGCTGTCAATTCAGGTGTTGGAAGGACAGACATACGAAGGCAGTTTTTCCGTTGCCAGCACAAATCGGATTCCAGTTCGGGGAATTGTTTATACAACAAATCCCCGGATGGAATGTCTGACAACACAATTTGAGGGCGAAGAGATCCGTATTCGATATCAATTTCATAGCAAAGGCCTTGTGGAAGGTGAAGTAGAAAAGGGTGACTTTGTTCTTGTATGTGAACAGAGAGTGTACATCCTTTCTTTTCGTGTATCCGTTTCCAGGTTGTATATCGAAGCAACGAATGGATTTATTCGCAGTCTTTCAGATTTTTCAAGTCTGGCGCAGACAAATTGGAATGAGGCGTATCAGTTATTCTATCATCATGATTTTTCTAATATATTCAGTCAGAAAGAACAAAAAGAAGCCATGATGTATCGTGGAATTATGGCTGCAAAACCATCGCAACAGAACATGGAAGAATTCCTCATCGGCATCCACAAAAAGAGCAGGGTATGTTTTAACGTTGCATCTGATGATGTGTCATTGGAGATGACAGAGACCTTACAGCAGGAAGTTGAGATTAAAAAGAGTGAGTGGGGTTATATTTCCATTGATATTGAGACGGATGGAGCTTTTATCCGTTTGTCGGATAACCGAATTACAACAGAAGATTTTTTGGGAAGTTCTTACACATTTAAGTATCTGATCGATTATGACCGGATGCATATGGGATATAATTTTGGCCGTATTAAGTTCGCTTCTGCCTACGAGACAAAAATTATTGAGATTACAGCGCATAAGAGAACCAGGACAGGTAAAAATGAAGTTCGTTCTCAGGTCAAAGAATATAAAGTCGGTATTATGGAGCTTTATCAGTCTTATCGTCTGAAACGCATAGTTACTGGTGTATGGGCCAATGAGACAATTGATATTTTGAATCATTTGCATGCAATCGATGGGCAGGAACCAATGTACATGCTGATGAAAGCACAGGCTTTGATAATTAACCGGCAAAGACAGGAAGCCGAATGGATTCTTGATTCATTCAAACGTACGTGGAAGGATGAAAAATCCCCTGTTTTTGGATATTATCTGTATCTTTTGACACTTATGGAGCGGGAACCGTCCTATGTGGACCGGATGACGAATGAAATTGAACTGATTTTCCGGGATTACCCGGAATCGTCGCTTCTTTTCTGGATTTTACTGTTTTTGAAAGAAGATTATTATAATAATAGTTTCCATAAGCTCAAGGCAATTGAAAACTGGGTTATGAATGGATGTACATCTCCGTATTTGTATCTGGAAGCATACTATCTTATGCTCCAGGAGCCATATCTTTTGACGAAACTCGGTAAATTTGAGATACGGATTCTTCGCTGGGCAATTCGTAATCAAGTACTAAGCAAGGAACTTGCAACGCAGATTTTTGATATCATAGAATTGAACAAGGGATTTCATAAAGCAGAATACCAGCTTTTGTGTGCAGCCTACGAAGTGGAAAAGAAACCGGAATATCTGGGTCTGATCTGCAGTTATCTCATACGTGCCCAGAGATTTGATGTTAAATATCATACATGGTTTGAAATGGGAATCGAAGAGAAACTACGCATTACCGGATTATATGAAGCGTATCTGCTTTCTCTGGATGACCGGGCCATTAGGGCGGTACCAAAAATTATACAGATGTATTTTCAATATGACAGCAATCTGTCTTACCGCAAGATGGCAATTTTATACAATAATATTATTGCTTCCAAAAAAACGGATCCGGAGATGTATGGCAAATATCAAAAGACGATGGGCCGCTTTGCCATGGAACAGGCAGAACTGGGACATATGGATGATAATCTGGCCGTGCTTTATGAGGAAATGCTGGATTTAGGTCTCATCGACGAAGAATTATCGCATTGCATGTCGCGTATTTTATTTACGCATAAGCTGAATGTGTTTGATGCACGTATTGTCCGGGTAATCATATATCAGAAACAGTTAAAAGAGCCGCAGATTGTACCTGTGACAGATCAGACAGCATATTTTCAGCTATATACAAATGATTATGTGATGCTGTTTGAGGATGAAAAAGGACACAGGTACATCAGCAGTATAGCTTACCGTATTGAAAATCTTATAAATCTGGATAAATATCTGGAACGGTGCAGAAAGCTTGCTGTCAATGAACTGCCATATATATTGGCATATCTGGACAAGAAAAAATCCTTATCTTTTACGAAAGAAGATGAGGAATTCTTCCCGGTATTATTATTCTCAAATGATTTGGATAAATCATACCAGGCAGGCATTGCACAGGCAATTATGAACTATGCAGAAAATGTAAAGGATTATCCGAAAAATGATCTGCACAGATATTTGCAGGAAGCAGATTATGAAACAATGTCGCAGCCAGTTCGTCAATACATGATGGAATCACTTGTTGTTTATCAGTATTTTGATTTGGCTTATGATCTGGTACAGACATTTGGCATGGATCAGATGACACCGGCAACAGGACTGACACTTGTAAGTGTGATGCTTGAACGTCACAAAGAAGATAACGATGCTGATGAGGCATTACTTCGTTTTGTTGCGTATGTTTTTCTAAATAAAAAGTATAATGATGCGGTGCTTACTTATTTATGCCGGTTTTATCATGGACCGACGGAACAGATGCAGCGTCTCTGGCGTGCGGCTCAGGAATTTGGAATACAGACCTTTGAACTTGAGGAACGCATTCTGGTACAGATGATGTATGCCGGAGAAGAGTTCTCCGAAGATGAATTGTTTTTGCACTATTACAAGACCGGTGGAAGAGAACTTGTGGTACTGGCTTATATTACACTGCGCGCGCGCGCGTACTTTGTGAAAGATGAGAAACTCACCGGAAATATCATGGGAATCATTCGTGAGCGATACCAGCATCATATGGATTTGAACGATGCTTGTAAGCTTGCACTTTTGAAAGCGTTGTCTACGGAATTAAAAGTGGATGATAACATTTATAAGATGGAAGATGCGCTGCTTTCGGAATATACCTCACGGGGCATGAATTTTGCTTTTTTCAAGAAACTGGATAAGCATCTGGTATATAAATACCATCTTTATGACAAAGTGTTTTTGGAACATTGTGCAGATCCGCGCACCCATGTGGTTTTGAACTACAGCAGGGACGAAGATGGAGAAAATTTCATCCGTGAAGATATGGTAAATGTATACGCAGGTATTTTTGTTAAGACATTTGTATTGTTTTTCGGAGATGTTGTACAGTACTATATTGCAGAAGAATTAGATGGTCAGGTAGCCGTAACAGAAAGTAATCGTATTTCTAACAATGACGTATTGGCAAAAAATGATACCAGCCGCTTTCATCTGATTAATCAGATGCTGATTTCTGCGACACTGCAGGATTATAATTCTGAGTTTGTATCGATGAAGCAATATGCAGAATATGAGGAGACTACCAAAAATCTTTTTAAACTCTTATAAAAGGGAAAAGACATGGATAAGAAGAATAATGCGTATTATCTTGGCATTGATTTATGTGATACCTATGCCATGGTAAGTTTCTATCAATTGAATATGGAAGAACCGGATACCGTCAGTACGATTGCCGGAAGTGAAAATTATCGTATACCGCTCATACTTGCACGTCGGAAAAATGTGGGAATGTGGTATTATGGTGATGAAGCCAGAAAGATGGCAAAAACGAGTGAGGTTCTCTGTGTAGATTGTCTGTTGCAGCGGGCAATTAACAAGGAAAAAATTCTTGTGGGTGACACTTCTTACGATGCGGTAGAACTGTTGGCATTATTTTTAAAGAAAGTCATGGAGCTGCCACAGAAACTTGGAACATCCATGCATGTGGAGCGCCTTGCTATTACGGTGGAACGTCTGACAAAAGAAAACATGGAAGTTTTCTGGAAAGTTGCAAATAAACTCGAGCTTACCGAAGAACATTTTATGGTCATAGACCACAAAGAGAGTTTTTATTATTTTGTGTTAAGTCAGCAGAAAGAGTTGTGGAATCATGATGTGTTTTTATTCTCTTGTGAAGGGGACATGTTATTTTCGTATGATTTAAAACGGGATGTAAGGACAACTCCACAGGTCGTTACGATTCGGGAATCAGCTCCACAACAGTTGGGCGAGAACCGTGATGCATCTTTTTCTAATATTATGACAGAGGCATTTATGAATCGAATTGTCTCAAGTGTCTATCTTGTGGGAGATGGATTTGATGGAGACTGGATGAAAAATTCGGTCAAAATTATGTGTAGCGGACGCAGGGCTTTTATTGGGAAAAATCTGTTTTGTAAAGGCGCGTGTTATGCGGCTGCCATTCGGGACCGGCAGAATCTCTGGCCTTATATTTACATGGGAGAGAATGAAATGAAATTCAATCTCAGTCTCAAAGTAAAAGAAAAAGGAAATGTCGCTTTCTACAATCTGATTTCGGCGGGGAAAAACTGGTTTGAGGCAAAAGGCGCCTGTGAAGTGATTTTGTCTGGGGCGCCGGAGATTGATTTCTGGAAACAGTTACCCAACAGTCGAGAGGCAATCATTGAAACATTGGAACTGACGGATTTGCCGAAGCGTCCGGATCGTACAACAAGGCTACGAATTACCGCGACATCGGTTTCGGATGATAAGATAGAGATAGAGATTAAAGATCTTGGCTTTGGGGAGTTTTTCCGTGCAACGGATAAAATCTGGAGACACACCATGGTCATGTAGGGGAAACGTATGAGTGAATTATTGTTTTGTCATGCACCAATCGCAGCACTGCCGTATTATATCGAGGAACTTGGAATTAATATTTATTCGATGGAGGAATTGTGCTATTTTATCGCAGGAAATGTGTTTCTGCTGGATGATTCTTTCATGAATGAAGAATTGTGTACCTGGATAGAAAAGCAGATGGGAGCGTACAAACTTGCTGAAAATTTGAGGAATGTCATACACGCGGGCAGACGTTTATCTGTATTTGTGGATTTGATTTTGGAAGATACCTGTTACTATTCCAAAGCGGAGATCGACAATATTGTATCTGTGCTTGAGCAGTTGGAACAGAAAACGGGCTTTGAATGCAGTAAAATGCGCGCAGATCAGCTTATGGAAAAAGAAAAATATCTTGCAGCAATCTATGCTTACCGGAAATTGCTTGAGTCTGAAGAGGCAAAAGAGACGGATGCATTGCTGAAAGGAAATGTATGGCATAATTTGGGAACTGCATATGCAAGGCTTTTTCTTTTTGGGGAGGCAGCTGCATGCTATGAGAATGCCTATGAATTGAATCAGACATATGAGTCGGTGAGGGAAGCTTTATTGTGCTACTGCTATATGGATGATGAGGAGAAACTGCAGCAGAAATGTGCACAGTATTATATAGATGAACATGCAATAGAAAATTTGAAAAAAGATCAAAAAGATGCGAAAGAAGATGCTCGCATCAAAGAGTTTGATCAGCGACTGGAAAAAATTCAGTCCATGCTTACAGAAGGACAGAAAATCGAGGCAAAGGATGCGTTAAACGATATTATTTTTAACTGGAAGGAAGAATATCGGAGAGGTTGTAAAGTATAGGTATTATGTTTTTATCGAGGCTATTTCATAAAAAAAATAAAAAGAAATGGGAAGAGGATGTTGCGAAGTATGAGCAGGCGCGTTATGCAACTTTAGAGACGGAGAACAGTGAGCGGACCCTGCATCTTACGGAACCTGAGAATGCTGCAAGTTATGTGGTGGATCTGTGCGAGCAGATGATTGATGTATCTAAAAACATTGAAGGAATCCGGCAGGAATATCAGATGGTTACCTCTTATCTGACAGACATACAGATCATTGAGGAACTTACGGAAGCAGAACGAACGCCAATTGAAGCTTGTGCACAGCATGTCTCCCAGTTGGAAAAACAAAGAAGCGAATTTTTAAAGATTGAGCATAAACTTTCGGACACGCAGTATGGGCAGATGCAACAGGAGGAGGCAAAACTTCCGGGCGTCATACGACGACTGAAAGAAAACGAAAACTATCTTGATAAAATAAAAAAAGATCTTGCATACCTGGAAGGTGAAAAACTGCAGTGGTCCATGCTTCGAACAGAGTCATTGCATACACAGAATATCATGCGGAAAGCATCCTGTGTACTGTTATCTATATTTACGATTGCATTTGTGCTGGCGTTGGTCGGATCCTGGTATTTTCACGTAGAGGCACAGTTGCCGATCACGATCGGATGTTTTGTGGCGGCGATTATAGGTGTATTTGTTTTTATAAGATATCAGGAAGCTACAAAAAATATCCGTAAGGCTGATATTAATAAAAATCATGCGATTTCTCTGGAAAATCATGTGAAGATCCGGTTCGTGAATATGAAAAATGCGGTGGATTATACGTGCGAAAAATACCATGTGCACAATGCGAATGAGTTGCAGGCACTGTATGAGCAATACCAGAGTGAGGCAAAAGAAAAGGAGCAGTTCCGTAAGACCAACGATGAACTGGAATATTATTCGAAATCTCTGATTCACTATCTCTCAAAGCAAAAAATGTATGATGCAAAAGTGTGGATACAGCATGCGGATGCAATCATAGACAGCAGGGAACTGGTCGAATTAAAGCATAATCTTATTGAGCGCAGACAGCATTTGCGCGGACGGATTGAAAGCGCATTACAAAGCATTGAAATTATGAAGAAGGATGCAATGAAACAGGCGCAGTATATGGACGACAATGGCTTGCAGTTACAGAAAATCATTCAGAAAATAGATCAGATGAATCAGTACTAAATCCTTCACATTTTATGCATATATTCATAATATATAGCATACGCAAAATGGAAAGGATTTCAGACAATGGATACAAAATTGAATATCGCATCCTGCAAAGAGACAAACACGGAACAGGTACCGGGTATGGCATATGTTCCGTGGCAGCAGTTTACCAGAACTTATGATCCGAACCGGGCACTGAGGGCCGGAACTATTTTTCCGGAACTTGATAAGCCGTTTACTGGAAATTGTACATGGAACAATGGAGGTAGACGCAGATGAACAGACCAAATCAGGATATGCAGCAAAAGAGAATGAACCAGAAGGAACTGTATGAGTGGATCATGATGCTTGGATTTTGTGCTGTGGACATGATGCTTTATCTGGATACGCACCCGGATGATGAAGAGGCGTTGAACTATTTTAATCAGTGCACTGCGCTTTACAATGCAGCAAAACAGTCTTATCAGGAACAGTTTGGTCAATTGAATGCATTCTCAGAGCAGGAACGTTCTTCCTGGGATTGGAATACAGCACCGATGCCATGGGAAGGGGGAATGTAATTTATGTGGAGTTATGAAAAACGATTACAGTATCCGATTCATATTACGACACCGAATGCGAAGATGGCGTCTTATATTATCAGCCAGTATGGCGGTCCTGATGGTGAATTAGGAGCCTCCATGCGATATTTGTCCCAGAGATTTTCCGCATATAACCCAAGAGTGGCAGGATTACTTACTGATATTGGCACGGAAGAACTGGCACACCTTGAAATGATTGGTGCCATCGTGCGTCAGCTGACCAAGGGCTTATCTGCAAAGGAATTAGAGGCCGCAGGTTTTGCACCTTATTATATTGACCACACAGCAGCAGTATGGCCGCAGGCAGCCGGCGGTGTGCCATTCAGTGCAACAGAATTTCAGTGTACGGGCGATGCCATCGCAGATCTTGTGGAGGATATGGCGGCGGAACAGAAAGCAAGAAAAACGTATGACAATATTCTTCGACTTGCAAAAGATCCGGAAGTGGCAGATCCGATACGCTTTTTGAGAGCCAGAGAGATCGTACACTTCCAGCGTTTTGGTGAGGCACTTCGTATGGTACAAGAGGATCTTGACAGTAAGAATTTCTACGCATTTAATCCGGATTTTGATTGTCAGCAGAGAAATAAATAGTTACCAGATAGCAATGGATCATATCGTTTCGTATGTTCGGGGGCAAAAACATTTGTCCCCGAATCTTGCGTAATGGAGATGATTGGTATATAATTAACGTTACGAAAAAAGCGAGGAGAAAAAGGCAATGAGTAAAGTAAGAACAAGATTTGCACCAAGTCCAACAGGAAGAATGCATGTAGGAAATCTTCGTACTGCATTATATGCATACCTCATTACAAAGCATGAGGGTGGAGATTTTATTTTAAGAATAGAAGATACCGATCAGGAACGTTATGTAGAAGGAGCGGTTGATATCATTTACCGCACGTTGAAAGAGACAGGTCTGATCCATGATGAAGGTCCGGATAAAGATGGCGGTTGCGGTCCTTATGTGCAGAGTGAGCGCCAGGCACAGGGCATTTATTTAAAATATGCCAAGCAGCTGATCGACAAGGGAGAGGCTTATTACTGTTTCTGTGACAAAGAGAGATTAGACAGTCTTCGCAAGACAGTAGCAGGCAAAGAGATTACGGTATATGACAAGCATTGTCTGCATCTTTCCAAAGAAGAAGTAGAAGCAAAGCTTGCAGCAGGTGTTCCGTATGTTATTCGTCAGAATAATCCGACAGAGGGAACGACAACTTTCGAAGATGAGATTTATGGAGATATTACAGTTGACAATGCGGAATTGGATGATATGATTCTCATTAAATCCGACGGATATCCGACTTATAATTTTGCAAATGTAGTAGATGATCATTTGATGGGAATTACACATGTGGTACGTGGTAATGAGTATTTATCTTCATCTCCAAAGTACAACCGTCTCTATGAGGCTTTTGGATGGGAAGTGCCGGTATATGTGCATTGTCCGCTGATTACCGATGAGGAGCATCATAAGCTTTCCAAACGTTGTGGACATTCTTCTTTCGAAGATCTGGTAGATCAGGGATTTTTGACTGAAGCAATCGTTAACTTTGTTGCTTTACTCGGATGGAGTCCGGCAGACAATCAGGAGATTATGTCTTTGGACGAGCTGGTGAAGAAGTTTGATTATCATCATATGAACAAATCGCCGGCTGTATTTGATTATACAAAATTAAAGTGGATGAATGGCGAATACATTAAGAAAATGGACTTTGACGCTTTTTATGAGAAAGCCCTGCCTTACATCAAGGAAGTTATCACAAAGGATTATGACCTAAAGAAAATTGCAAAGATGGTACAGACACGTATTGAAATTTTCCCGGATATTAAGGAACATATTGATTTCTTTGAAGAGTTACCGGAATATGATGTTGCAATGTACACACACAAGAAGATGAAGACCAATGCAGAGACTTCACTTGAAGTATTGCAGGAGGTTCTTCCAATTCTTGAGGCACAGGAAGATTACAGCAATGATGCTTTATATGCTACACTTCTTAAGTATGTTGAGGAAAAGGGCTGTAAAAATGGTTATGTTATGTGGCCAATCCGTACAGCAGTATCCGGCAAGCAGATGACGCCGGGTGGAGCAACAGAACTTATGGAAGTGCTTGGTAAGGAAGAGTCCCTTGCACGTATTCGCAAGGGAATTGAACTCCTTTCTGCATAAAGCAAAATGAGGTATTCATGAATTTTAACAAATCACAGCAGGAGGCCATCCTTCACAAGGATGGTCCGATGCTTGTTTTAGCAGGTCCCGGTTCTGGGAAGACTGCGGTAATTACCCAGAGAACATTAAATTTAATAGAAGAACATCATGTAAATCCTGCAAATATTCTTGTGATTACATTTACACGGGCAGCAGCGCAAGAGATGAAGCATCGTTTTTTGCGTCTGGCGGGAAAAGAAAAAAGCCACGTGACATTTGGAACGTTTCATGCGGTTTTCTTTATGGTACTTAAATATGCATATCATTTTGAAAGCAGTAACATTGTGACGGAAGAGCAGCGTTATCAGTTCATGCGGGAGATTATTTCCTACCATCATCTGGAGTATCAGGATGAGAATGAATTTATCGGAGAGATTCTTGGAGAGATCAGCAAGGTAAAGAATGAGAGGATTCCGCTGGATCATTTTTATTCCAGTCATTGTGGTGAGGAAATCTTTCGAAAAATTTATACTGCTTATGTTCGGAGATTGCAGCAGAATCGACTGATTGATTTTGATGATATGCTTACCTACACCTATGAACTTTTTAGGCAGAGACCGGACATTTTGTCTGCCTGGCAGAAAAAGTATCAGTACATATTAATTGATGAGTTTCAGGATATCAATCAGATACAGTATGACATTATGCGCATGCTGGCAAAGCCTGCCGATAATTTGTTTATTGTGGGAGATGATGATCAGTCCATCTACCGTTTCCGTGGTTCTAAGCCGGAAATTATGTTGCAATTCACAAAAGTGTACCCGAAGGCAAAGGTAGTCACACTGGATGTCAATTACCGGTGTACACCGGCCGTTGTGGAGGCATCCCGGCGATTGATTTCACACAATGAAGAACGGTTTAAAAAAACAATCACCGCACATCGCAGGGAACAGGATCCGGTAAGGTTTTTTCTGTTTGAGGATGAACGACAGGAAAATACATTTCTTATTGATGAAATTGAGAAGGCACGGGCAGAAGGAATTCCTTTATCGCAAATTGCAGTTCTCTTCCGGACAAATGTGCAGCCACGGCTTTTGATGGAACAAATGCTTTCGAGAAATATGGCATTCCGAACCAAAGACCGGATTCCGAATGTGTATGAACACTGGATCGCAAAAGATTTTTTTGCGTATATCCGGATTGCACAGGGAAGCGACAAACGTGCGGACTTTTTAAGCATTATGAATAAGCCGAAGAGGTATATCGGTAGAGACAGTCTGTGTGAGCCGCATGTGGCGTTTGATGAGTGGATACGGATGTATGATGAACAGCCATGGATTGCAGAGCGTATAGAACAATTATGGCATGATACGCGTGTGCTGAATACGTTAAGCCCTTATGCTGCAATCAATTTTATCCGGAGAGGAATCGGGTACGATGATTATATTGCGGATTATGCGGATTACCGCAATGTCAATAAGGATGATTTGTATGATGTGGCAGATGAAATTTTAAGTAATGCCAAGGGATACCGGACGCTTGAGGAATGGTATACCCATATCGAAAATTATAAGAAGGAACTTGAAGAATTAGCAAAACGTGGAAATTCGAATGAAGATGCGGTGGTTCTTGCAACATTGCACAGTTCGAAGGGACTCGAATTTGAAAAGGTGTTTCTGATTGATGTGAATGAGGGGATTACTCCTTATAAGAAAGCAGTGCTACAGCCGGATATGGAGGAGGAACGTCGTCTGTTTTATGTAGGTATGACACGAGCAAAGAGAAGTCTTACCTTGTGTTCAGTAAAAACGCTTCACAATAAGAAGGTGGAGTTGTCTCGTTTCTTGAAGGAAGCAGGAGCAGAGTCCTTGCCAAAAGAATGAGCAGATATGAAAAAAGCTTTCGTATATAGCTGTGTGTTCAGCATGTACGAAAGCTTTTTGACTGTATAGAAAATTCCTTTGAATTCTCTATACAGCGAAAGTGTACCGACAAGCATACACTTTATTTTTAATCCTCCATGGAATCGAATTCATCTTCGTCGAGCATTTCATCGAAACGGTCTGCAGCGATTTCGTATTCTTCATCATTGTCGATAAAGTCGATCTGCGGAAGTCCTTCTTCGTCTTCTGCATAACGATAAAGATATACGTCGCCGGTGCCTTCTCCCTTTTTGTCAAGGGGCATCAAAGCAATGTAATCGCGATTGTTTGCTTCAAAAATTGTGAGAATTTCACATTCCACTTCGCCTTCATCCAACTCTAATGTTACACGGATATCATCGGCTTCGTCTTCTGTTACAGGAGTTACTTTTTCAAAAGTTGCCATATCGTACCTCTTTCTACCTGGTTAATCTGCTTTTTTCATTATATAGAGTGTGTGAATGCTTGTCAATTCTCAATCCATAGAAAAAAAGATATACAAAGATAAGGAAAAAAGGTATAATTTACAAAGACAGTTAGAGAAGAACAAGATGGCGGTATAGAATGAAGACAAAGATAAAAGAAGGAAATTATGCAAAATTAGGGGTATGTCAGGAGCAGGAATGGACCAATTTTACTTTTTGCGGTGAAAAAGAGGACCAGTGTTATGTCGTCCTTACGAATACGATCACCGGTACAGTCAATCGTATTGAGGTCCCACAGGCGTATTATGTAGGTTCATTGCGTTCCATTGCGGTTGCAGACCTTTCCTTGGAGGATGAAGAATATTATTTTGAGATTAATGGTCAGAAAGTGATGGATCCGTGTGCCCATGCGATTATGGGACGTTATATCTGGAATGATAAGACACGCAAAGAGCATGATTATGAGGTGTGCGGTGCTTTTGTCACGGATACATTTGATTGGGGGAACGAGACTGCACCGGAGATACCGGAGGGTGAGATGGTCATGTACAAGCTTCATGTGCGTGGATTTACCATGGACGCGGATGGAAGACGGTTTCCGGGAACATTCCTGGCATTGAAAAATAAAATTACATATTTAAAAAAGCTTGGTGTTACAACGATTGAACTGATGCCGGTTTATGAATTTGAAGAGATGATGATTCCACCGGTTTCCAAGCTGCCGGATTATATCCAATGGAATCCGAAAGAGGAGGATCAGATTTTACCATCAGATGAACCACAGGCAGATCCGAAGGTAAATTACTGGGGATATGTGGAAGGAAACTATTTTGCAGTGAAGGCATCTTATGCCTCAAAACCTAAGGATGCTTCAGCGGAATATAAAGCTTTGATTAAAAAACTCCATGATAACTATATGGAATGTATTATGGAGATGTTTTTTCCGGAAGACATTGACCATAATCTTGTTCTTGAGGCACTTCATTACTGGGTGAGAGAGTATCATGTGGATGGCTTTCATTTACTTGGAGGCAATTTGCCGATGACGGCAATCGTACAGGATAATATGCTCAGTCGAACAAAGATTTTTTACACCGGGTTTGATGCAAATATCTGCACAATACAGCGCAAATACAAAAATCTGTATGTGTATAAAGAAGAATATATGTATCCGGCGCGTCGTGTATTGAACCATTTTAATGCCAATATGAGGGAGTTTATTGATCAGCAGCGCAAGCAGGGAAATAAGTACGGATTTGTCAATTTTATAACCAGCAATAACGGATTTACACTGGCAGATCTGTTTATGTATAATGATCGTCACAATGAAGCAAATGGCGAGGATAATTTAGACGGAAACGGATGGAATTTTAGCAACAATTATGGTGTGGAAGGACCGACAAAAAAGCGTTATATTAACAAATTGCGCAAATTAAAATGGCGCAACAGTATGGCAATGCTTTTTCTGGCACAGGGGGTACCTCTTGTCTGGTCAGGTGATGAAATCAGTAATTCCCAGCAGGGAAATAACAACGCGTACTGTCAGGATAATCCAGTTGGATGGGTGAACTGGAAAAATGAAAAAACACATCGCAAAGAGATCCGGTTTCTTGAGCAGCTGGCGCAGTTTCGCAGGGAACACCCGATTGTTGCCAATGAGATGCCGTTTCAGTTCTCGGATTATCGTTCTTATGGAAGTCCGGATTTGTCTTTTCATGGGGAAAGCGCCTGGATTTTAGAACCGTCAGAGGGAAGAATGGCGCTGGGAATGATGTATAATGGTGCTTATTCTACAGATGAACGTTACAAAGAAGATGTATATGTGGCATATAATTTTTATTCTGCAGCATCTACACTTGCATTGCCAAAATTAGATAAGGACAAACACTGGTATCTTGTGATGGATACCAGCGATGACGAGATGCCTTTTTTGGAGAAGGCAGTATTACAGGACAGGGGGAATATAGTCTTAAAAGCACAGTCTATTTGTGTGCTTGTAGGAAGAAGCGAACAAAAAGAAGGCAAAAGGAAGGTCAAAGAAGGAAAATGATAAAGGCATGGAAGCATTTTTGTACGATTACAAAGCATAAAAACCTGGTGCTTGTAGGATGCTTTAAAGTAGGATTGTATCGACAGGGACTGTTGCATGATCTATCGAAGTATTCCCCTACGGAATTTCTGGTTGGATGTAAATATTATAAAGGATATATGAGCCCAAATAACGCAGAGAGGGAGGATAAAGGTTATTCTTCTGCCTGGCTGCACCATAAGGGCAGAAACAAGCATCATATGGAATACTGGATCGATTATGCGGTGGAGAAGGATCCGGGAAAAGAGCATGGTGGCATGACAGGAATGAAAATGCCTATCCGTTATGTGGCAGAGATGTTCATCGACCGTATCAGCGCGTCAAAAAATTATCAGAAGGAGAAATATACAGATCGAAGTCCAATCGAATATTTTGAACATGGAAGAGGACACTATCTGATTCATGAAGATACAGAAGCACTTTTATATTATCTGCTTAAAATGTTGGCTATAAAAGGTGAAAAAGCGACCTTTTCTTTTGTGAAATATGAGTTATTAAAGGGAAAAGTTCCCTATGAAAAAAAAGAACTGGAAAAAAGAACCGAGGCATTGCAGTAGCGATGTTGCGGTTCTTTTTTATGGGAAAGGCACGTAATCGTGATTTGCAACATACAATGATAGAAAGCGATGAAAAAAGGTGCTAAGTGAAAACATTTTTGATTCCACTGTCACCGGAGGAGGAAGCTGACTGCCTGAACCGACTAAAAAACGGGGATCGGATGGCGAAGGAAGAACTAATTTTACACAATATGCGCCTTGTCGCCCATGTGGCAAAAAAATACGTGAATTCAGAGGAAGATATGGAGGACCTGATATCTATTGGAACTATTGGCTTATTAAAGGCAGTAAACAGCTTTAAACACGATTATGGGAGTCGGTTTGCAACGTATGCAATTCGATGTATCGATAATGAAATGCTAATGTATTTTCGCAATAAACGAAAGACCAGAGGGGAAGTATCTTTGTTTGAACCAATTGGTGTGGATAAAGAGGGAAATCAGATTCAGCTTTTGGATGTGTTAGAATTTCATGACCGTAATGTGGTTGATGATGTAGAAAAAAAGGAACAAATAATAAAAATCAGTCAAAATATGAAACAGATTTTGACAAAACGGGAATTGTATATTGTTAAAAAACGATATGGCATGGATGGAACAAAAGAGATGACACAGCGGGAAATTGCAAAGGAACTTGGGATATCCAGGTCATATGTTTCCCGCATTGAAAAGAAGGCATTGTATAAGCTGAAAAAAATAATTAGTGAATAAATGAAAATAACAGGTGAAAAAAGATGAATTGTATGGTAATATTAGTTCATCTTTTTTCATGCATAAATCTATGCGCTTTCCCCATGTTGGAATAGAGGTGTATATGTATAGTACGGTCATGACATCCATGATCAGCGGAATAGAGGCGATTCCGGTGAAGGTGGAAGTAGATATCAGTACAGGAATGCCGGCTTTTGATATGGTCGGTTATCTTTCTTCGGAAGTGAAGGAAGCAAGAGAGCGTGTGCGGACAGCTCTGCATAATTGCGGGTTCTGTCTGCCGGCAAAAAGAATTACGATCAACTTGTCACCGGCAAATATAAGAAAAAGCGGCACCGGATTTGATCTTCCGATTGCCATTGCCCTGTTGATCGCAATGGAAGAAATACCAGTAAAGCATACACAGAATATGATGTTTACCGGAGAACTGAATCTGAATGGACAACTTTTGGGCGTAAATGGAGTATTGCCGATCGTTTCGGACGGAAAGAAAGCGGGATATGGACATTTTGTTGTCCCAGCTGCAAATCTTGCGGAAGGGAGGCTGGTGGAACAGGCAGAAGTACTTGGGTTTGACAAACTTATGGATGTCATTCATTTTTTACAGACAACCGAATATGAAGATCCGGAATTCCTGATGGCAGATATGCAGAAAACAACATTAGAAGTTGACTTCGCGGAAGTCAATGGACAGGCTTTTTTAAAACGTGCAGCAGAGATTGCGGCAAGTGGAATGCATAATATGCTGATGGTTGGACCGCCAGGTTCCGGAAAAACAATGATCTCGGAGCGAATGGCAACGATTCTGCCACCGTTGGCAAAGGACGAGCAGTTGGAAGTTTCTAAAATTTACAGTATCTGTGGATTATTGTCGAATCATCAGACGCTCATTGAAAAGCGGCCGTTTCGGAATCCACATCATACGATCACAAAGGCGGGGCTTGCCGGTGGCGGGATATTTCCGAAGCCGGGAGAAATTTCACTGGCACATAATGGTGTACTTTTTCTGGATGAGCTGACAGAGTTTGATAAGACAGCAATCGAAATTTTACGCCAGCCACTGGAAGAAAGGGAAATCCGGCTTACGCGGGCACGTGGAAATATTTGTTACCCGGCGGATTTCCTGATGCTGGCATCGATGAATCCGTGCAATTGTGGATACTATCCGAATATGCAGAAATGCCGCTGTACGCAGGCTTCTTTAAAAAGGCATTTTGATAAAATTTCCCAGCCTTTAATTGACCGGATGGATCTGTGTGTGGAGGCGCCAATGGTCAGCTTTGCGGAATTGATGAAAAAGGGAAAAAATGAGAGTTCTGCACAGATACAGGGAAGAGTAAACGCCTGTCACCAGATACAGATGAAACGGTTTGCGCAGGAGAAGTTTCATCATAACAGCAGGATTCCTGCATCACGGCTTTCAGAATTTTGTTCGCTGGGAAAAACAGAAAAAACATATATGGAAAAAATATATGCAAAGATGTCGTTGACAGCGCGGACTTATCATAAAATTTTACGAATAGCACGGACGATTGCAGATATGCGCGAGGCGGATACTATCGGGATCATGGATCTTCAGGAAGCGGTCTGTTACCGGAGTATTGATGAAAAATTCTGGGGAGGTGTGTGATGTATCGATACTGGTTGGCTAATATTCCGGGAATGACACCTTCGAAATATGAATTTATATATAGAAACTGCAGCTGTGCAGAGGAATTGTTTATGCTCAGTGACCGGGCAATAGAAAAAATGACCGGTTTGTCACAAAAAGATGCGCAATCGATTGTTTTGAGCAGAAAAAAATGGAATTTACAGCAGAAGTGGCAGGAACTGATGGAAAGCGGCGCAGGATTTGTGTCATGGGAAGATGATACGTATCCGGAAAAACTTAAAAATATTGTGCATCCGCCGTATGCTCTGTATTATGTGGGTAAACTTCCGGATGAAAACAGGAAGAGAGTTGCCATTGTCGGAGCGCGGGGGAGAAGTGCATATGGAAGCCAGGTTGCAGGAAAACTTGCAAAGCGGCTGGCAGAGGCAAACGTGGATGTGATCAGCGGAATGGCACTTGGTATCGACACGGACAGTCACTTTGGGGCATTGGATGGAAAAGGCGATACTTATGCGGTGCTTGGCTGCGGAGCAGACGTGTGTTACCCCAAGTCTAATCAGCGTTTGTATGAAAAAATCACAAAGTGCGGAGGAATTATTTCAGAATATGCATTACATACACCGCCACTTCCTGCTTATTTTCCACAGAGAAACCGTATCATTGCAGGACTTGCAGATTATACGGTCGTCATAGAGGCAAAATTAAAAAGCGGTTCTTTGATTACTGCAGATTATGCGATGGAACAGGGGAGAGAAGTTTATGCATTGCCGGGAAGAATTACCGATGAACTGAGTCAGGGCTGCAACAGCCTGATTCAGCAGGGAGCAGGTGTATTACATAATATTGATGATTTCCTGAAAACAATGGAATTAGACAGTGCTTTTTGTATGGAGCAAATGGACTTTAAAAAAAATCTGCTTGAAAAAGACGAATCGTTGGTGTATAGTTTATTCGATTTTCATCCGTTGGGAGTTGGAACAATGGTTGAACGGAGTCCTTATACATTAAGTCAGCTTTTGGATATTCTTGAAAGACTGGAAAATAAAGGATTTATCAAAGAAAATATCCCCAATTATTATATAAAAAATATTTGATCTAGCATAAAGGAGCATATTCTGATGGCAAAGTATCTGGTAATCGTAGAGTCACCTGCAAAAGTAAAAACAATTAAAAAGTTCCTTGGAAAAAATTATGAAGTAATGGCGTCGAATGGACATGTCCGTGATTTGCCAAAAAGTCAGCTTGGATTTAGTCCGGAAAATGATTTTGAGCCAAAATATATTACAATCCGTGGAAAAGGCGAAATTCTTGCAAAATTGCGCAAAGAAGTAAAAAAAGCAGATAAAATATATCTCGCAACTGACCCGGACCGTGAAGGAGAAGCAATTTCATGGCATCTTACGAAGGCTTTGAAGCTCGATGATAAGGATGTGAGCCGTATCAGCTTTAATGAGATTACAAAAAGTGCGGTCAAGACATCATTGAAAAAACCAAGAGAAATTGATATGGATCTGGTGGACGCACAGCAGGCAAGAAGAATGCTTGACCGTATGGTGGGTTACCGGATCAGTCCACTTCTCTGGGCAAAAGTAAAAAGAGGCTTAAGTGCCGGACGTGTACAGTCTGTGGCTCTTCGTATCGTATGTGATCGCGAAGAGGAAATTAATGCATTTATTCCGGAGGAGTACTGGTCACTGGAGGCAAGCCTTCTTCCGGAAGGAGAAAAGAAACCGATTGTCGCAAAGCTGATGGATAAAAATGGCGAGAAGATTGAGATTACTTCCAAGGAACAGATGGACGCAGTTTTAGCAGAGCTCAAAGACAAAGACTTCAACGTTACCGATATTAAAAAAGGTGAGCGTACAAAGAAGGCACCGCTTCCATTTACAACAAGTACATTGCAGCAGGAAGCTTCGAAAGCTTTGAATTTTCCAATTTCAAAAACAATGCGGATCGCGCAGCAGTTATACGAAGGCGTGGATATTAAAGGACAGGGTACGGTAGGTATTATTACATATCTGCGTACCGACTCCGTCCGTATTTCCGAAGAAGCAGATGCGGCAGCGAGAACTTTTGTTGAGGAAACTTACGGAGATTCTTATGTTTCTGCAGGAGAGACAGGCAAGAAATCCAATGCCAAGATTCAGGATGCGCACGAGGCAATCCGTCCTACTGATATTAATCGAATACCTTCGGAAATCAAAGAGTCGTTAAGCCGTGACCAGTTCCGTTTGTATCAGCTGATTTGGAAACGCTTTGCTGCCAGCCGCATGGCGAATGCAGTCTATGAGACAACAACGGTCAATATCGGTGTGGGCGATTACCGTTTCCGTGTATCGACATCCAAGGTCGCTTTTGACGGTTTTATGGCTGTATATACAGAAGCAGACGATGAGAAAGCAGAAAAACAGGTTCTTTTAAAGTCATTGGACAAAGATACAAAACTTTCTCTTGTGGATTATGATCCAAAGCAGCATTTTACTCAGCCACCAGCTCATTACACAGAGGCATCACTGGTAAAGACATTGGAAGAGCTTGGTATTGGACGTCCAAGTACGTACTCACCAACGATTACAACGATTATAGCGCGCCGTTATATTACGAAGGAAAATAAAAATCTCTATGTAACTGAAATTGGCGAAGTAGTAAATTCAATTATGAAAGAATCTTTTCCGACTATTGTGGATGAGCATTTTACCGCAAACATGGAGTCTCTTTTGGATGGTGTTGCAGAAGGCAAAATTCCGTGGAAGACTGTAGTGGCAAATTTTTATCCGGATCTGGAAAAGGCAGTACAGGCAGCAGAAGAAGAATTGGAAAAGATCACAATCGAAGATGAAGTGACTGATGAAATTTGTGAAGTATGTGGTCGCAATATGGTAATTAAGTATGGACCATATGGAAAGTTTCTTGCATGTCCGGGATTTCCAGAGTGTCGTAATACCAAGCCATATTATGAAAAAATTGGTGTTGCATGTCCGAAGTGTGGCAAAGATGTTGTGATTAAGATGACGAAAAAAGGTCGCCGTTACTATGGATGCATTGACTATCCGGAATGTGATTTTATGAGTTGGGGACGTCCGGTTGACAAAAAATGTCCGCGTTGCGGTGGTTATATGGTGGAAAAAGGAAATAAACTTGCCTGTGCAGATGAACATTGTGGTTATACTGAGCAAAAAGAAAAGGAAAAATGATTCAAAAATGATTCAATTTTATAAAAAATATTGAATTGTCAGATAAATAGTGCTAAACTCATGATATATGGAAATTCTCGAAAACAGATGGGAGAAATAATATGAGTGTTCAGCTTCTGGATAAGACTAGAAAAATTAATAAATTACTTCACAATAACAGTTCATCAAAAGTTGTTTTTAATGATATTTGTGATGTACTGACAGGAATTCTGGATTCTGATATCCTTGTGATCAGCAAAAAAGGCAAGGTCCTTGGCTCGAGTGTTTGCAAGGGTGTGGATGAATTACAGGAATTAATTGTGGACGAAGTTGGTGGATACATTGATCCGGATTTGAATGAGCGATTGCTTGGAATTCTTTCTACAAAAGAGAATGTTAATCTTGAAACTTTAGGTTTTGGTGAGGAATCCCGCAGGTATCGTGCAATTATTACTCCGATTGATATTGCAGGCGAGAGACTTGGAACCCTTTTTGAATACCGGAGTGAGAGAGAGTATGATATTGATGATATTATTCTCACAGAGTATGGAACAACGGTTGTCGGACTTGAAATGATGCGCTCAGTCAATGAAGAGAGTGCAGAGGAAGAACGCAAAGTGGCAATTGTTAAATCGGCAATCAGCACATTGTCATTTTCAGAATTGGAAGCAATTACACATATATTTGATGAACTTGATGGAAACGAGGGCATTCTTGTGGCGAGCAGGATTGCAGATCGGGTGGGCATCACAAGATCCGTTATTGTAAATGCACTACGCAAGTTTGAAAGTGCCGGTGTCATTGAATCACGTTCTTCGGGAATGAAAGGAACTTACATTAAAGTTGTGAACGATGTTGTGTTTGATGAACTGGAACAGTTAAAAAAGAAAAACAAAAAATAATTTTATATATCAATGGAGTGAAGATTGAATATTTAAAGGGACTTATACAGGATATAGGTCCTTTTTTGTCGCATATTTGAATATTTTGGAAAAAAAACACTTGTTTTTTGATAGAAGTATACTATAATTAGTATGATAGAATAATTAGGGGTACTAGATGAAGGGAGAAATATGTTAAGTACAAACGCATTTAATTACGTCAATGTTTTAGACAAAGCAGCAGATGCAAGCTGGAAACGAGAGACGGTTCTGGCGAATAATATTGCTAATGTAAATACACCTGGATATAAGAGAAAAGACCTTGATTTTGAAAGCACCCTGAAAGAAGAATTGGGACGCTGCAAACATACGTCATTAGATTATAAAATCGATCATGCAAATCTGAATCATTTGAATCCGTCGGTGTATACGGATCTGACAAATTATTCGTATCGTTTGGATGGAAGCAATGTGGATATTGACTCTGAAGAAGTTGAGTATGCTTCTGAACAGCTTCGGTATGAGGGGATTACGGCAGGAATCAACAATGAGTTTAGTCGCATGAAATCAGTAATCAGTTAAGGAGGAATGAAATATGGCATTATTTCAGTCATTTAATATCAGTGCATCTGCAATGACGGCAGAACGCTTTCGTACCGACATCATTGCAGAAAACATAGCCAATGTAAATACAACTTCAACAGAGAGTGGCGGACCATACCGCAGAAAAGTTGTTACATTTGGAGAACGCAATGTGACTCCATTTTCTCAATATTATTCTGCTTCAAAGAATGCAGCAATCGGTAACGGAGTGAAAGTTACATCTGTTCGCGAAGATTATGATACAGATTTTGTTAAAGAATATGATCCGGCAAATCCGGATGCTGATGAAAACGGATATGTTTCTTATCCGAATGTTAATACAGTTACAGAAATGACAAACCTGATTGATTCTACGCGTGCATATGAGGCAAATGCCACGGCTTTTGAAGCCAGTAAGAGCATGGCACAGACTGGATTGTCTATTGGTCAGTAATTCATGATTATGAATTGGAATTTTAATTTATAAGAGGAAAAAGAGATGGATATTTCAACATTGAGTGGTGTATCACCGGCGTATTTAAATACATATACACAAAAAACATTATTTGACGATGATGATAATAAAACAAACAGTTTTGACTCCATTTTGTCTGCAATGATGCAATCTGTTGATGAAACTAATGATTTGCAGAATAAGGCAGAGTCGGAAGAAATTCGATTTGCACTTGGAGAATCAGACAATACACACGATTTACTTATTGCAGAAACAAAAGCTAATATAGCATTGCAGTATACCGTTGCAGTGAGAGATAAATTAGTTGATGGATATAAAGAACTTATGCAGATGTCTGTATAAGCGACGAGTGAGGGGACAGCATGCCGGAACAGTTACAGAAAATAATTGATCGTGTGGTTACATGGTGGAAAAAATTTAACAACAAACAAAGAGCATTGATGCTTAGTCTGACAGCAATAGTGATTGTTGCACTTGTTATTTTATATGTTGTTGTAACGAAGCCTTCTTATACAACACTGATTGATTGTGAAAATACAAAAGAAGCCAGTCAGGTAAAGGATTTACTTGACTCTGATGGAACAATTGATTACAAAGTATCGAATTCGACACATTTTGATGTAAATGTAAAGGATGAGAGTGCAGCAAATATGCTGCTTGGATCCAATGATATTGCTACAGCCGGGTATTCGCTTTCAGGCCCGGATCTTTCAAGCGTTGTAAATGGAAGTATGTCTACGACAGAAGCAGACAAACAGAAATTATATAAAAATTACATGGAAGAAAAGCTCGCAAAGGATCTTACAGCCAATGATATGATTGATTCTGCTACGGTTGCATTGGATGTACCGACGGATGATGGAACACTTCTTTCACAGATGCAGGAGAGTTCTGCTAGCGTTTCACTTGCATTGAATGGGGATATGGATGAAGATCAGGCTTATTCCATTGCACGATTTGTTGCAACACAGCTTGGAAATGATTCTACGCAAAAAATTACGATTCTTGATCAGAAAACATCAAAACTTCTTTACTCAGGAGCGGATCAGGACTCTGCGTCAGCTGTTTTGTCTTCTAATCTGAGCGCAAAAGAAAAAACACAAAATATGGTCAAACAGAATATCAAGGATGTCCTTGTACAATCGGGAATTTTTTCAGATGTACAAGTGGGAATTAATCTTGATATGTCTTTTGATAAAGTGGAAAAGAAGACAAAGGTATATTCCCATAATGATGGAATGGACAATGGAGAAATTACCAGTAAGTCGGAATATACTTCAGATGCTACGGGCGGACAGGCAGCTGTTCCGGGAACAGATTCTAATGATGATACACCAACCTATGTAACACAGGATGGAGAGATTACGGAATCCAGCATTACAGATACAGATACTGTATATGCGCCAAACGAAGAAGATACTAAGACAACCAATAATGGTGGTGTTATTAATTATGATACATGTTCTGTGGCTGTGTCGGCAACACGTTGGGTTGTATATGATGAAGATGAATTGAAAGCAAGTGGACAGCTTGATAACATGACATTTGATGAATTTAAAGCAGCACATAGTGATCCTGTTCAGGTAAATGCAAATCAGGATTATATTGATTTGATCGCAAAATCTACAGGATTTGATACAAAGCAGATTTCGTTTGTATGTTATGAAAGACCACAATTCGTAGAATCCAGTAGCAAAGGCATTGGTTTGACGGATATTTTACAGATTGCTCTTGCGGTATTGATTTTTGCTTTGCTTGGTTTCGTAGTGTTCCGAAGTACCAGAAAGCAGAACGAAGAGGAAGAGGAGCCGGAACTTTCCGTCGATGCGCTTTTACAATCTACTGCAGATGCATCTGAGGATATGGAAGATATCGGATATTCTGAAAAATCAGAGACACGGTTGCTGATAGAAAAATTTGTGGATGAAAATCCAGATGCGGCGGCTTTGCTGTTGCGTAATTGGTTGAATGAGGATTGGGAGTAGAGCATGAGTGAGTCTTATACGGGAGTACAGAAAGCTGCCATCTTATTAATTACTTTAGGACCTGAAAAGGCAGCTACTATTTTTAAACATCTCAAAGAAGATGAGATTGAAGAACTTACCCTTGAAATTGCAAATACAAGAAGTGTATCACCACAGACAAAAGAAGAAATTTTAGATGAATATTATCAAGTATGTCTTGCACAGCAATATATTGCTGAGGGTGGCATTAACTATGCAAAAGAGCTATTGGAAAAGGCGCTTGGAAGTGATAAGGCACAGGGTGTTATCGCAAAATTAACGGCATCGTTACAGGTACGCCCATTCGAGTTCGTGCGGAAGACTGATCCAAGTCAGTTACTTAACTTTATTCAAGATGAACATCCGCAGACGATTGCAATGATTTTGTCTTATCTGGCACCGGGACAGGCATCACTTGTTCTGAGTGCATTGCCACCGGAAAAACAGGCAGATGTTGCAAAGAGAATTGCAACTATGGATCGTACATCTCCAGATGTAATCAAAGAAGTAGAAAGCGTGTTGGAACGTAAACTTGCATCTCTTGTTAATCAGGATTACACAATTGTGGGTGGTATTGATGCAATTGTAAGCATTTTGAATAGCGTTGACAGAGGAACTGAAAAACATATTATGGAATCACTCGAAATTGAAGAACCGGAGCTTGCGGACGAGATTCGAAAAAAGATGTTCGTGTTCGAGGATATTTTGTTATTGGACGACCGCGCAATACAGAGAGTGCTGCGTGATGTTGAGAATGCAGACCTTGAACTCGCACTTAAGAATACATCAGAAGAAGTACAGAATGTTGTATTCAAGAATCTATCGAAGCGTTTGGCTGCTATGATTAAAGAAGATATGGATTTCATGGGTCCGGTACGTATGAAGGACGTAGAAGAAGCACAGCAGAAGGTTGTTAATATTATTCGTAAATTGGAAGATGCTGGTGAAATTGTAATTTCTCGTGGTGGAGGTGATGATATCGTTGTCTAATCTGTTAAAACAATGTTATGTTGTTAATTCGGATGGGGGAAAACGAATTATTAATTCGGATCAAAGACTTGCAAGATCAAATTCTCATAATACCGATATCGACATACATAAAGAATTGCCGATTATGCCGAAATTAGATGGAATTTCAGCAGTTCCGACTGGAGATCCAGCAAAGGAAATACAGAAAATTAAAGCGGACGCGGAAAAAATCCGTCAGGTAACACTTGAAGTTGCAAAGAGGGAAGCCCAAAGTATTATTGAAAATGCACAGATAAAAGCCCAGCAGGTTCTGCAGGAAGCTGGAGAAAAAGCTAATCAGCTGATGGAAGAACAGAAAAAAATAGGCTATATGGAGGGCGGCAAGGAAAAAGAAGCAGCTTTAGAAGCCGAGTATTGTGAAAAAGAACAGGGACTGGAAACAAGAAAACAAGAACTGGAAAGTCAGTATGAAAAAAACGTCAATGCTATGGAAGGCGATATCGTCGATGCTGTAATTCAGGTTTTTGACAAGGTTTTTCATATTCAGTTTGAAAATAAAAGAGAAATTTTATATTCATTAGTGAAAAATGTGTTACTGGATATTGAAGTTGGCGATGAAATTCGCATTCATGTAAATGAGGAAAATCGCGAGATTATTGAAGCACACATGGATGAAATTCGCGAAATTGTTGGTCAGAAAGTTGCAATAGAATTTGTGCATGATGCAAAATTGAAAGATGATCAATGCAAGATAGAAACTTCTTTTGGTGTGTTTGATTGTGGAATTGATACACAACTTGATAATCTTTTGAAGGATATTAAGTCACTTGTGTAAAGATATTGGAGCATATTTGTGATAGAGAATGCAAAAAAATATTTGCAGCTTATGGATCGTACATTTTATAATAGTTATGGAAAAGTTGCAAAGGTAGTTGGACTTACAATTGAATCAGTTGGACCGAAAGCACGTTTGGGAGATTTATGCAGAATATATCCCGGGGAAGATCAGAAGGAACATGTGATTGCTGAAGTGGTAGGATTTCATGATTCTAAATTGATTTTAATGCCGGTAGACAGTGTGGAAGGCGTTGGTGTTGGATGCGTAGTAGAGAATACCGGGCATCCTTTGTCTGTTTTAGTGAGCGATGAGTTACTTGGACATACGCTGGATGGAATTGGACGTCTTACCGACTGCGATAAGGAAGTTCAGGGAGAGTATTATCCACTGGAACAGGCACCACCGGATCCAATGGAACGTGAAATTATCAGTGAAGTGTTGCCTTTGGGGGTAAAGGCGGTAGACGGCCTGATCACAGTTGGAAAAGGGCAAAGAATCGGTGTTTTTGCGGGCTCGGGAGTGGGCAAGAGTACGTTGCTTGGTATGTTTGCCCGTAATACGAAGGCTGATGTTAATGTGATTGCACTGATTGGTGAGCGTGGTCGAGAGGTGCGTGAGTTTATTGAACGAGATCTTGGACCGGAAGGCATGGCCAGGTCAGTGGTTGTCGTTGCAACTTCAGATAAGCCGGCATTAATTCGAAATAAGTGTGCGAAAACGGCGACAGCGGTTGCAGAATATTTCCGTGATCAGGGCAAAGATGTTTTGCTGATGATGGATTCTATGACTCGATTTTCACAGGCTCAAAGAGAAATTGGATTGGCATCTGGAGAACCACCGGTTACAAGAGGGTATCCACCGAGCGTGTATTCGGAGATGCCGAAGCTGCTGGAACGGGCAGGAACAAATGATAAAGGTTCCATTACAGGACTTTATACAGTATTGGTGGATGGTGATGATTTTAATGAACCGATTACAGACACGGCTAGAGGAATTTTGGATGGCCATATTATGCTGGATCGTAAACTGGGACATAAAAATCATTATCCGGCTATTGATATTTTGCAGAGTATTTCCCGTGTCATGAATTCAATTGTAACAAAAGAGCACAAAACCTTAGCCGGAAAATTAAAAAATGTTCTTGCAACATATAATGAGGCGGAGGACTTGATTAATATTGGTGCATATAAGAATGGTTCCAATCCGGATATTGATTATGCAATAAAAAAAATTAAAGATGTTAATGCTTTTTTATGTCAGGGAACGGACGAAAAATTTACATTTGATGAAGAGATAGAATTACTTGCAAAAGTATTCGAAAATTAATCAGTTTTGAAGGAGATGTAGCGTATGGCGAAATTTGTCTACCAGATGCAGAATATTCTAGATATTAAACTGAAACTGGAAACACAGGCAAAGATGGCTTATAGTGCAGCAAACCAAAAATATCTGGATGAACAAAATGTGTTACAGGAATATATTATTCGACGAATGAGGTATGAAAAAAAATTAAAAAGTGCTATGACAGGAAAGCTGGATATGGCAGAAGTATCTCATGCACGAGCTGACTTGAATAATATGAAAACGATTGTGCGTAGACAGATGATGGAAGTTCATAAAGCGGAAAAGGCAATGGAAGAGGCTCGTGATAAACTGAATGAAGTTGTGCAGGAAAGAAAGGTTCAGGAAAAACTGAGAGAAAAGGCATTTGAGGAATTTAAGCATGAACTTGCTGAAGCAGAAACAAAAGAAATAGATGAACTGGTAAGTTATACTTACAATAAATAAAGGAGAAATCCCAATGGCGAAAAAAGACAGAGATAAAGAAAAAGAAATTGATAAAGAAGAAAATAAGGAACTGGATGAAGAAAAAGAGGGCGGAAAAGGTGTGTTAGCCCTTGTTACAGTTCTTATCATCATTATCTGGCTTGGAATTATAGCTATTCTGATTAAAACAGATGTTGGGGGCTTTGGGTCGACGGTGCTTTATCCTATATTAAAGGATGTCCCGTATATCAACAAAATTCTCCCGAATCAGGAAAGCACACAAGGTACTTATGAAACGGCAGATACGCAGTACCAGTACTCCTCTTTAGATGATGCGGTCAATCGTATCAAAGAATTGGAATTGCAGTTAGATGAAGCACAGAATAAAAAGAAAAAAGACAAACAGACAATTAAGGATTTGAAAAAACAAATCAAAGATTTGTCTAGCTATAAAAAAGATCAGGCAGCCTTTGAAAAGGAAAAAGAAAAATTTTATGAAGAGGTTGTTTTTTCTGATGAAGCACCCGATATAAATGAATATAAGACTTATTATGAAAGCATTGATCCAGAGAATGCGGAAGTCTTATATAAACAAGTTGTTGAACAGATTACCTACGATGATGAGGTTCAGGATTACGCGAAGACATATTCGCAAATGAAACCAAAGGAAGCAGCTGCCATTTTTGATACAATGACAGACAACCTGGGACTGGTTTCCGATATACTGATGTGTATGGGAGCACAGGCGAGGGCGGATATTCTTGGCAAGATGAATGCGGAGACTGCGGCGAAGCTGACGGAAATCATGGAACCATCAAAGAAGTAGTGATCTGGAAAAAGAAAGGAGGGACGTGCTTGGCAAGTGCAAATGTATTTAATGTAGGATCTGCAAAACAGAATCAGATGTTAAGTGCAAACGTTGCAGCTGGCAAAACAAAGGCTGACAAGTCTGATAAAGTGGCTGTATTTTCGACGATAATGAATGCAAACTACTCTACAAATCCAAATGTTACTAACGTGATGGATCAGCATTCAAATTCAGATGCGAAAAATACAGATGCTGTGAGTGCAAACTATGAGCGGTATCAATATTGCGATAAGCAAATTGATCCTTCTAATCCGATTGCTGAAAAAATTAATAGTAATTCGGAAGAAATTAGTGATGTACAAAAAGATTTGGTTCATACAGTGGCAGAAACATTGGATGTTGATGATGAAAAAGTTATTGATACTATGCAAAAGCTTGGTATGACAGCCTTTGACCTCTTGGATTCACAGAATCTGGCTCAATTGGTTCAGCAAATGCAAAATGTGGACACTCCACAGGAACTGTTGCTGAATCCGCAATTCACTGATTTGATGCAGAAAATACAAGATGTTGCAAATGATTTTATGGATACATTAGATATAAATGAAAATCAATTTGCAGATTTGATTTCTCAGATGGATCTTGTGGAAAACGAGACTGTTATAGAGACACCACAAGTGGAAACAATTGTGATGCCTGAAAAAACGGAGGAAGTTCTTCCTGCGATGGATGATGGGTCAAATACAGATGACGAATATTTGAGCTGGAAGGAGAGTACTGTAGAAAATACAGATACACCACAAACAGTGAATATTTCCCAAGAGGAACAAAGCTACGAGGCAAATGAAGACACAGAAGCAGGTGGTGGCGAACAGCTGAAGCAAAATGGACCAACAGTGCAGAGAGAAAGTTCTACACCAGAGGCAACTGGAAAAATTGCTTTTTCAGTAAGTGAGCAGGTGCCGCAACAAGATGTGATGGCAATACAAGAGGCTAATCCAAAGTACCTTTCCATTGATACCATGGATTTAATTGAACAGATTGCTGAAAATGTGAAAGTTAATATTTCACAGGAAACAACATCAATGCAGATGCAACTGAATCCAGAGAATCTTGGAAAAGTATATTTAGAAGTTTCTGCAAAAGAAGGAAGTGTTCATGCAGAAATTTCGGCATCTAGCGAAGCAGTGCGTACTGCGCTGGAAATGCAGATTGCAGATTTGAGAGAAAGTTTAAATCAAGCGGGAGTTAAGGTCGATTCGATTGAAGTTACAGTTGCATCCCATGAGTTTGAACGAAATCTCGAACAGGGACAGACAAGAGAAGAGCAGGAAGGTGAGAGACAACAGGAACAGTCGTCTTCACGTAGAAGAAATATTTCGATGTCTTCTTTAGATGATCTGTCTGGATTAATGACAGAGGAAGAAACTCTTGCAGCACAGATTATGCGGGATAATGGAAACTCTGTTGATTTTACAGCATAAGAAAAAGAATAGGAAAGGAGAGAGAATATGGCAGAACATGTTGCAGCGGTAAAAGATGGTAAGTTGGATTATAGTTACACCGACAGTTCAAAAAAGCAGTCACAGGCAACCGGATCAAACTTGGGATATGATCAGTTCCTTACTTTATTATGTGCGGAAATGCAGTATCAGGACCCGTTGGAACCTACAAGTAATACAGAGTATGTTGCGCAGCTTGCAACTTTTTCACAATTAGAGGCGACACTTTCCATGCAACAGTCACAGGAAAATTCTATGGCAAACGATCTTGTTGGTAAGCATGTTATTTTAAAGGTAGAAGATGAAAATACCGGTGCTACCAATTATGTAGACGGAAAGGTAGATTATGTTCTTTACGAAGATGGCAAGACATTGCTCAGTGTGAACAATGGACTTTATTCCATAGATACACTGGATACTGTGACAGATGCGGATTACTATGAGGCTGTAACAATTTCAAAAACATTTTCCAATATGGTTGCACAGCTTCCGGATATTGATAATATTACTATGGATTATGATAAGGCAATTTCACAGATTCGGGAAATGTATGATGGAATGACAAGCTATCAGCAGAAATTTGTAAAGTCAGATGATCTTCAGACATTACAGAAATATGAAGAGCGTATTGCAGAGCTGAAAAAGTTACAGGAAAATACAAAGACGGATACTGATACAGATAACAAAACGAATACGGATACAAAGACAGATACCGATGCTGAAACAAAAACGGAGGAATGATTATGAATCCGATTGCAGGACAGTTTACATCCATTGAGCAGGTAAACGACCAGTATCTTAATCGACAAAATATAAAACAATCGCAAAAATCTTCCGATATATCTTTTGAGGACGTCTTATGCAAACAACAAAGCAAAGCGGAATTACAAAGTAATTCAGGAGTTCGTTTTTCAAAACATGCATCACAAAGGCTCGAAACAAGAAATATTCAGCTATCGAGTGAACAGAGCACAAGATTGGAAGATGGTGTTTTAAAAGCGCAGGAAAAGGGAATTAAAGAATCTTTAGTGCTGGTTGATTCTCTCGCATTTATTGTTAATATCCCGAATAAAACGGTTGTTACAGCAATGGATCAGACAGACACACAACAAAATGTATTTACAAATATTGACGGCGCAATCATTATGTAGCTGGACCTTATGGAAGCTACGGTTCCTGACTGACAGAAGGAACCTGAACCAGCCGTTAAAGGAGGTCAATGAATTATGATGAGATCATTGTACTCTGCTGTGTCAGGACTTAAGACACATCAGACAAGGATGGACGTTATTGGTAACAATATCGCCAACGTTAACACAGAAGCATTTAAGGCTTCAAATGTAAGATTTAGTGAAATTATGTATCAGACAACAGCTTCGGCATCTGGCGGCAATGGAACCACAGGTACAGGCGGTGTGAATGCAAAACAGATTGGTCTCGGTGTTACAACAGGTTCAACAACTGTGAATATCACAGGAGCCGGAGCCTCGGAGACAACAGGAAATCCGTTTGATTTGAAACTGACGGATAGTCAGTCGACGAATTTCTTTATTGTAAGTGATGGAACAAACCGCTATTTTACACGAGCAGGTTCTTTTTATGTAGATGGTAATGGATATCTTTGTATGAGTTCTACTGGATATACTTTACAGGGATGGCAGGTAGATCCTACAACTGGAGAAATCCGCAAAGATGTTGTTTCTCCATTACAGGTAATGTCTCCGGCAAATCAGACAGCATCTCCGGAAGCTACAACAAAGGCATATGCCTCTGGCGTGCTTGATAAAAACGACAGCAATGTAAATGCTGATGATGGATATGTTATGAACTTGGGATTTTATGATGATCTGGGTTATTCTTATACTGCAAAATTTGCAGTAAAGCCGATAAAACAGAATGGTACTGTGGTAGCTGGCAAGTACCAGATTACATTGACAGATGTAATTAATTCGGAAAGTAAGTCCATTCTTGATGCAAATGAGGCAAAAAAGAAAACACAGATTCAGAGCATTTTTGGTACAGATGGATATACGATTGAATATGATACCAATAAAGGTACATTTGTTTCTATAGGGGCAAATGGTAATCAGAAACCAGTAAGTCAGTTACTTAAAATGTCTGCTTTAAATACAGGGTATACAACTGATTTGGGAAATGGTCAGACACAGAAGAGTAATTTTAAGGATATTGAAATTGATTTTTCAAAATCTATGAATTACGACAATGGAGGAACTTCTACTTTTAAAATGCTTAAGGGTGACATTAAGGGTGACAGTATTGGCGATGGAGCGGGAAAGAAACTGGGAGCTCTGACAGGAATTTCTGTGGATCAGCAGGGACGTATTCATGGTTCTTATGATAATGGAAATAAAATTTTACTTGGTCAGATCGCGGTAGCACAGTTTGCTAATGCATCCGGATTGGAAAAGGTTGGTAATAACTGTTATCAGACAACACTTAACTCCGGGGAGTTTGATGGCATCGGTGTGGCAGTTGATGCGGATGGAAGTGCAATCAATTCTGGAGAATTGGAAATGTCAAACGTTGACCTTTCTGGACAGTTTACGGATATGATTGTTACACAGCGAGGCTTTCAGGCGAATTCAAGAGTAATTACTACTTCAGATACCTTATTGGAAGAATTAATTAATTTGAAACGATAAGTACATAAAATAGTAGAAACAACAGACGGGGAAAGGCATTGTGCCAATTTCCGTCTGTTTTACTTTTTTTCATAAAAAGAAAGTAGACAAGCTGCCAAAAATTTGGTAAAATCATATAAAAAGGTTATTTTGTCAAAAAAAGGTGAATTGTGACAAATTTCCTAGAAAAAAGAAAGTGGAAGGTGTGGCTATGGATATAGCATCGCTGGTCGGCATGCTGCTTGGAATGGGCATGGTCGTCTATGGAATTATTGACAGTGGTGGAACGAGTGCGTTTGGTACATTTATCGATGTAGCATCCGTTGCTATTACGTTTGGAGGATCTTTGAGTAGTACGCTTGGAAGTTTTAAACTTGCGGACTTTATCAATGGATTTAAATCAATTTCATTGGCATTCAAAGAGACTTCAACAAATCCATCCGAAATTATCAAATCAATTATTGATTTGTCGAATATTGGACGAAAGGATGGATTGCTGGCTCTTGAAGAAGCAGCAAATGGTATAGAGGATGATTTCCTGAAAAAGGGAGTACTCCTTGTTGTTGATGGAACGGATCCGGAGTTAGTGCGGGCGATTCTTGAAACAGACCTGATGTGCCTGGAAGATCGACACAAAAATGTGATTTCCTTTTGGGAAAAATGGGCAGAAATGGGACCTGCATGGGGTATGATTGGTACGCTGATCGGACTGGTAAATATGCTTAATAAATTGGATGATCCGTCGTCTATTGGACCTCAGATGGCCGTTGCACTTATTACAACTTTGTATGGATCTTTGATCGCAAACTGGCTTTGCAATCCTGTGGCGGCAAAACTTAAAGTTAACAATGACTTGGAAGTAGTTAAAAGACAAATCACAATTGAAGGTCTTTTATCAATTCAGGCAGGCGAAAACCCTCGTGTAATCGAAGAAAAATTGAAGTCATTCCTGACACCAGCTTCCAGAGAACTTTTAAGTGGCAGTAATGCCGGAGGTGAGGAATAGTGGCAAAGAGAAAACAAGAGGAGACTCCAAAAGGGTCTCCTGCATGGATGTCCACATTCTCAGATCTTATGAATCTGCTTCTATGCTTTTTCGTTTTGCTTTTCTCTATGTCGACGGTTGATGCGGATAAATTTCAGCAGGTAATCGCTTCCTTACAAAGTAGCATCAGCATTTTACCGGCGGGAGGTTCAAGTATTGGAGAAGGGGAAATGATTTCTGCAGGTGTACGCCAGCTGGAGTTTATGGATTCCTACTATAATGAAATAGCAAATTCTGCCGCAGAAAACAGTGATGAGCAGACAGACGGGAAAAATTCCGTACAGGAAGCTTATGAACAACAGGAATTGTCAGAGTCTGAACAAATGGCGGAACAGATTCAGAAGGCAATTGATGCGGCCAGCCTGTCGGATCAGGTGGATGTGGATTTTAATGCAGAATATGTGCAGTTGAACATGAGTGGAGCGATTTTGTTTGAATCCGGAAAAGCGGATTTGACAGCAAGCGCAAAGCCGATTGTTGATAAAATTGGAAAAATATTGGAAAAATATAGCAAGAATATTATCGAGATTGAGGGACATACCGACAATGTTCCAATTAGTTCCCGAGCACATTATGAAAGCAATGAAGTGCTTTCCGTTTATCGAGCGCTTGCTGTTACTGAGAGACTCCGGGAAAAGACATCTTTGAAACCTTCTCATATCAAATTTGCTGGACGTGGAGATTATGTGCCGGTTGCAGATAATAGTACGGCGGAAGGCAGAGCGAGAAACCGGCGTGTGGAGATAAAAGTTTACAATTCATATAATTCAGATTTAGATTAAACGAGGTGGCAACATGAAAAAAAATTTGATTTCTGTGCTTATATTGGCATTGGTATTTGCAAATTTTGTTTTGACAGCAATTTTAATGTTTACGGTTTTGCCGGAAACGCAGAAGGCAAATACACTTATCGAAAAAGTATGCTCAGCAATTGATTTGGATTTAAATTCCGGAGGAACAAATGGAACATCCAGTATTCCAATTGATCAGCAGGATACTTATAAAGTAAATGAAGGTGAGAAGATTACCACAAACCTTGCAAAAGGTAATGATGGAAAATCACATTATGCGATTGTGAAAGTTTCGCTTGTTTTAAACAAAAAGAGCGACAATTATGGAACATACAATCAGGAGTTTCTGGCAAATCAAGATGAAACCATTAAAAATGATGTAATTCAGGTAATTGGACAATATACACTTGATGAGTTTGAAGCAAACAAGGAACAGGTGAAGTCGGAGATTTTATCTGATATGCAAAAATTGTTTGGAGCAGACTTGGTAATTGGTGTTAATTTCTCAGAATCGACATCTGAATAAGGTGATGGAAGACTAACCGGAAATCTCCTGGTTAGTCTTATGACAGTTATAGGCGGTGGAAACAGATGAGTGATGTATTATCTCAAAATGAGATAGACAGTTTACTGGCAGCGTTAAGCACCGGTGAATTAGATGTAGATGAAATAAAAGAGAATAGTGAAAAACATGTCAAGGAATACGACTTCGCTCGTCCTTCCAAATTTTCGAAAGAACACTTGCGAACACTGGAAATTATTTTTGAACATTATGGAAGACTTCTTTCTACGAATCTTCCTGTTTATTTGAGAAAAAATGTTCAGGTCGAGGTTATGAATTCGGAGGCGGTTACATACTCGGAATTTTCGAATGCATTGTCAAATCCGGTGCTTCTTGGAATTGTAAGCTTTGCTCCGTTAAAGGGAAATATTATTATCGAGATGGCCTCTTCGCTTGGGTATGCTATGGTTGATCGAATGCTGGGAGGCAAGGGAGATACAATTGAAAAGGTTCGTGATTTCTCCGAAATTGAACTTTTGATTATTGAACGTATTTTAGTTGTTTGCGTGAATCTGTTACGGGAGCCATGGGAGAATGTTGTTGATATACAGCCAAAGTTGGAACGTATTGAGACAAATTCACAATATGCACAGATTATTTCTCCAAGCGAGATGATTGCGATTGTTACAATCAACTTAAAGATTGGCGATGTGGAAGGCTTGATGAATATATGTCTTCCGTATCTGACATTGGAAGATGTTATTGATAAGTTGAATACAAAGTATTGGTATTCTAACATGCAGGCGCAAGATGATACTAATTATGCACAGGCAATCGAATCACTGATTCAAAGAGCACAGATTCCAGTGAAAGCTGTGTTAGGAAACAGCACAATTTCAGTTAATGATTTTGCGATGCTTCAGCCGGGGGACATTATCCGGCTGAATCGTAAAGTGGATGAAGAACTGGATATTTATGTTGGAAATATACGCAAGTTTACTGCATTGCCGGGAACGGCAAAGGAAAATTATGCAGTTAGAGTCACTTCGGTGATTAGAGAGGAGCAATAAAAATATGGATGGAGTGTTATCGCAGGAAGAAATTAATGCACTGCTGAATGATCCGGGATCAAGTAGCGCAAGTTCAGAAAGTGAACTTACGGATGTAGAAAAAGATGAAATTGGAGAGATTGCCAATATCTGCATGGGAACTGCAGCAACAACATTGTTTTCTCTAGTTAATCGCAAAGTGGAAATTTCTACTCCGGTTGTTTCATATTCTTCATGGAAAAATATATCGAGCGAATACGAGAGACCATGTGTATTTATTCGAATTGCATACACAGAAGGTCTTGATGGAAACAATATTCTGATCCTCAAAGAGAATGATGTGAAAATTATTACAGATCTTATGATGGGAGGAGATGGCACTAATATAGATGGAGAACTGGGAGAGTTACATCTTAGTGCTATTTGTGAAGCAATGAATCAGATGATGGGATCTGCATCGACTTCATTATCGTCCATGCTGGATCGTAAAATTGATATTAGCCCGCCAACAGCGGATGTAATTGATATGACTTCTGATATTGATGAAGGGTCTATTGATCAGTTTCTCACAGGAAACTTCGTAAAGATTTCTTTTCATATGGAAATTGGGGATTTGGTAGACAGCACAATTATGCAGCTGTACCCTATTTCTTTTGCAAAAGAGATGTGTGAAGGAGTTATGCATAATATGAATCTTGGACAGGATGGCAGTAAAAAACAGCCGGCTACTGAAGAGGCTGCTTCGTCAACAACATCTGGTCAGAATGTCAAATCAGTGCAACAGACTTCACAAAACCCACAAACACAGGCGAAAAATTCGCAGCAGATGAATACACAATCGATGATGGGAGGCCAGATGATGAATGGTCAGCCAATGGTGGGAAATCAGATGATGAATGGCCAGTCGATGATGGGAGGTCAGATGATGAATGGTCAGCAGATTATGGGTGGTCAGCCGATGATGGGAGGGTATCCGACAGAACAGCCGGTAAATGTACAACCAGCACAGTTTTCAGCTTTTTCCGGTGGCACTGTGGGCGGGTATCCGGCAGAAAATATTGGTCTGATTATGGATGTTCCGCTGGAAGTTACGGTTGAACTTGGAAGAACGCAGAAGTCCATATCTGATATTCTTGATTTTGGACCGGGAAAGATTATTGAGTTAAATAAAATAGCTGGAGAGCCAATTGATGTTCTTGTAAATGGCAAATATGTTGCAAAGGGTGAAGTTGTGGTTATTGAAGAAAGCTTTGGCGTTCGCATTACGGAGATTGTAAATGCGGGTAAGTCAACGTAATCTATGGCGGCAGGTGAAAATATGAATATTTTATTGTCGGGTGCGTTCGATAGTTTTGTTCAACTGATAGGGGCTCTGATTATATTTGCTTTTGTGATTGGAATTACTTACCTCACTACCCGGTGGATGGGAGGAATCCAAAAAGGCAGAAACAATAATAAAAATTTGCATATTATTGAGACAATTGGCGTTGGTAACAACAAAATGATCAGCATTGTAGAAGCTGGAACGGTGTATCTTGTAGTTTCTGTTGGAAAAGATGAGGTGCATCTTCTTGCGCAGTTGACGAGAGAACAATTAAAAGATTTCTCTTTTGAAAGTCAGCAGAAAACGGTGGAAACACAAGAATCGTTTTCTGAAATCTTAAGTAAATTAAAAGATAGGTTACCAAAGAAATAGGAATTATAATGAATAAGTTTAAAAAAATATATTGTGGAGCAAGCTTTGTTTTTGCTTGCATAGTCATTGTATTTACAATTACATTATCGTTCGCAAATCCTGTAACAACCTACGCAGCATCTTCGAAGTCTGGCAAAAGTACACAGTCAGATAACCGGGATGTTGCAGATGCGTTAGGGGATAATACAAATGGTTTATCAATTACTTATAATAATGATTCGGGATCAATTTCTACGCCGGTTCGGATGCTGTTGATATTAACGGTGTTGACACTGGCGCCATCTATATTGATTATGATGACTTCTTTTACAAGAATTATCATCGTATTACATTTTGTTCGTACCGCCATTGGTACACAGACAGCTCCACCAAATCAGATTCTGATTGGTTTGGCGCTGTTTCTTACATTTTTCATTATGTGGCCCACCTTTCAGAAAATAAATACCAATGCAATTCAACCGTTGGATAAAGGAGAAATTACTCAGTCTGAATTTTGGCAGGAAGCAGAAAAGCCAATCCGGGAGTTTATGATTAAAGATGCAAAAATCCAGATTCGGGATGTGAATCTTTTTGCTGAAATTTCAGGACAGACATATGAGGATACCGATGAATTGTCGGATGTTTCGTTTACAACATTGGTTCCGGCTTTTATTCTAAGTGAACTTCGTAAAGCTTTTATCATGGGATTTTTGATTTATATTCCATTTATTGTAATTGATATGGTAGTATCATCTGTTCTTATGTCGATGGGTATGATGATGCTTCCACCGACAACGATTTCATTGCCGTTTAAAATATTATTATTTATATTGGCAGATGGATGGAATCTGGTGATAGGTTCACTTGTACATACATTTTATTAGGAGGCGGTTAAATGATTACGGAAGGTGCAATTCTTGATATTGCAAGAGATGCTATATATACGATTATTATTACGTCAGCACCTCTATTGATCGTGTCTCTGGTAATTGGATTGATTATCAGTATTTTTCAGACAGTAACATCCATTCAGGAACAGACGCTTACATTTGTTCCGAAGATTCTTGGTATTTTCGTTACAATGTTAATTTGTGGATCCTGGATGTTGAATAATATGACAAGTCTGATTGATCGGCTTTGGTCAAATTTTAGTTATTATTTGAGCTTGGGATAGTGCAATGGTAAATTTTGCTTTTACATTAGACAATTTTGAATATTGGCTTTTGATTCTGGTAAGAATTACATGCTTTATATATATTGCTCCATTTTTTGGCCAGAGCGGAATTCCCAATCAGGTTAAAATTGGCTTGTCTGTATTTATTTCGCTTCTTTTATATAGTATTGTACCGCGACCGGATCTGACTTATGCAAGCGTTGTCGGATATGCGGTTGTTGTGCTTAAAGAGGGAATTACGGGGTTGCTCATAGGTTTTGCTGCAAATATCTGTAATTCTATTGTTTTATTTGCGGGTAACATTATCGACATGGATATTGGTTTGTCTATGGCAACGGAATTTAATCCAGATATGGGAACAGAATCTACACTTACGGGAAGCCTGTATTATTATCTGGTATTACTTCTTTTGGTAAGCTCAAATTTGCATACTTATCTGATTCGGGCAATCGCAGATTCGTTTACCGTTATTCCGATTGCCGGACAGAAGTTCGCATGGGATCATTTACTGAATACGATGATTCGATATATGGGAGATTTGTTTGTTATAGGATTTCGTATATTTCTTCCATTTTTTGCATGCATTATGGTATTGAACTGTGTGCTTGGTATTATGGCAAAAGTTGCACCACAGATGAATATGTTTTCTGTTGGTATGCAATTGAAAGTCCTGGTTGGATTTATTGTATTGTTTTTAACAGTCTTTTTGCTTCCAAGTGTTGCAGATTATATTTTTTCAGAAATCAAAACGATGGTGAAGTTAATTGCAGAAGGTATGTACTGATGAAGACATGTTAAAAAATCAAATATTGAAGTATGATCTGCAGTGGTTTGCCAAAGATGGAGAGGGCGGAGAAAAGACAGAGCCGGCAACGGCAAAAAAGTTAAAAGATGCCCGTGAAGAAGGAAAGGTGGCAAAAAGCCGGGAGTTGAATTCCGCATTTGGCCTAATTGTGCTTTTCCTTTGCCTTAAGATTTTTGTCTCTTATGTGGGACAGAAATTAATTTCAATTTTTACAACAATTTATGGGCAGATGGCAGACTTTGTGTCAATTAATGAAAAGGATTTAAGTACACAGGCGGTGGCTTCCATTTTTACAAATGTTATTTTGCAATGGATGCTTATTGTGCTTCCGTTTTTTGCGTTTGGTTTTATTATTGCATTGTTGGTGAGTATTGTTCAGGTTGGATGGAAAGTTTCGACAAAACCTATGAAACCGGAACTATCAAAATTTAATCCAATCAATGGATTTAAGAGAATGTTTTCCAAGGATTCTGTATTTGAACTTGTGAAATCAATCATTAAAATCGGATTAATTGCTTATATGGCATATGCATCCATTCGGGATCATCAGAATGAACTTTTTATTTTGTATGATCTGGAATTAAAACAGGCTGTTGCTTTGGTTGGAGGACTGGTTATTGATGTTGGATTTAAAATTAGTCTGGTATATCTTATTGTAGGTATTGCGGACTTTGTGTATCAGAAACACAAATTTAATGAAGACATGAAGATGACAAAACAGGAAGTAAAAGATGAGTTTAAAAATACAGAGGGAGACCCGCAGATTAAAGGACGACAGCGCCGAAAAATGCAGGAAGTGTCCCAAAAGCGAATGATGCAGGATGTGCCAAAAGCTGATGTAGTCATTACAAACCCAACGCATTTTGCGGTAGCACTTCGTTATGACACAAAAGAAAGCACAGCGCCGGTTGTAGTTGCTAAGGGTGCTGATTATGTAGCACAGAAAATAAAAGAAATTGCAAAAGATAATAAGATTGAAATTGTAGAGAATAAACCGCTTGCCCGTATGATCTATCACAATGTGGATTTAGGAGCAGAAATTCCGCCGGAACTGTATCAGGCGGTAGCGGAAGTACTGGCTTATGTATATCGACTAAAAAATCCAGAAGGATAAAAAGCAGAAAGGAGGTAATTGCAGATGTTGAAAAAAGCAGATATTGGCGTTGGGTTATATTTACTTTGCGCAGTTGTTTTCTTTATTGTGCCAATCCCATCATTATTATTGGATGTAATGCTTGCTTTTAATATTGCAATTGCTTTGATTATTCTGTTTAACGTATTGTTTGTAAAAGAAGTACTGGATATGTCGTTTTTCCCGACATTATTGCTGTTTACAACAATTTTTCGTATTTCATTGAACGTTTCATCGACTCGTTTGATTCTTCTGACTGGAGATCCGGGTAATGTCGTTCGCACATTCGGAAGCTTTGTCGGCGGCGGTAATATGGTAGTTGGTACCATTGTATTTATTGTGTTGGTGTTAATTCAGTTTATCGTAATCAATAAAGGTTCTGAGCGAGTTTCTGAAGTAACAGCAAGATTTACATTGGATGCTATGCCTGGTAAGCAGATGGCTATTGATGCAGATTTGAATACTGGTGCAATCACAGATAAAGAGGCAAAGGAGCGTCGTGAAAAGATTCAACGCGAATCCAGTTTCTTTGGCGCCATGGATGGTGCTACAAAGTACGTAAAAGGAGATGCTACGGCAGGCCTTATCATTACATTTATTAACCTGATTGGTGGAACTGTTATGGGGGTTATGAATCAGGGATTGGCTTTTGGTGATGCTATTCAGCAATATGGATTGCTGACAATTGGTGACGGACTTGTTTCACAGATCCCTTCACTTTTGATTTCTTTGTCAACAGGTATTCTTGTTACAAAAGGATCCAATGAGGCCGATTTTTCCGGTATTCTTGTTAAACAGTTATTTGGCATACCGAGGGTTATGTATATTGTTGGTACTGTGTTAATCGTTCTTGGAATTATAACACCGCTGAATATTGTTTTGTTTGTTGGCGAGGGTGCTGTGTTTCTTCTTGTCGGAAGAAGTATCAGTAATGGTATTGGTGAGGAAAGCATTGAAGAAGAAGTGCAACAGGCCGAGACGGAGGCAGAAGAAATACGAAAGCCCGAGAATGTCGTTTCACTTTTACAGGTAGATCCGATTGAGCTTGAATTTGGATATGGAATTATTCCGCTTGCAGATGTGAATCAGGGAGGAGATCTGTTAGATCGTGTGGTTATGATTCGAAGGCAGATCGCTCTTGAACTTGGTACAGTTGTGCCAATTATTCGCTTGAGAGATAATATACAGTTGAATCCGAATCAGTACATTATTAAAATTAAAGGTGTACAGGTAACAGAAGGTGAAATTCTGTTTGATCATTATATGGCTATGAATCCGGGATATGTAGAGGAAGAGATTACCGGTATTCCAACTTTTGAACCATCGTTTCATTTACCAGCGATTTGGATAACAGAAGCGCAGCGGGAACGTGCGGAGAGCCTTGGTTATACGGTAGTTGATGCACCATCAATTATAGCAACGCATCTGACAGAAGTGATTCGAAGTCATATCGCAGAGCTTCTCACAAGACAGGATGTTCAGAATCTTGTTAACAATTTGAAGGAATCCAATCCTGTTTTGGTGGACGAACTTACACCGAAACTTCTTGGACTTGGCGAAATACAAAAAGTACTGCAGAATTTGTTGGAAGAAGGAATATCTATTCGCGATTTGCTTTCAATTTTTGAATCGCTTGCAGACCATGCACAGACAACGAGAGACACGGATGTACTTACCGAATATGTAAGACAAAGCCTGAAGCGGGCAATTTCGAGCAAGTATTTTCCAGCAAACGAGACAACGAGTGTGATTACGTTAGATCCAAAGGTTGAGCAGGAAATTATGTCGTCGGTAAAACAAACCGAGCAGGGTGCTTATTTAACGCTTGATCCGGAAAAGACGAAGGCGATTATGGATTCTGTCGGAACAGAAACGCAAAAGTTGGAAAGTATTGGAAAAACTCCAATCATTATTACATCTCCGATTGTGCGTATGTATTTTAAAAAGCTCACGGAAGACTATTATAAAGACTTGATTGTTGTGTCTTATAATGAAGTGGAATCTAATGTAGAACTTCAATCAGTAGGGATGGTGACAGCATAAGTGACAATTAACAAATTTCAGGGAAAAACAAAAGAAGAAGCAATTCAGAAGGCGAAGACGGAATTCGGTGAGAATGCGGTAATAATGAATGTGAAAGAAGTAAAACCTAAAGGATTTTTTCGCATATTCAAAAGCACAACGTATGAGGTGACGGCTGCTATGGAAGAAAAAGAACAAAATGTAAATCAGACAGTTGCTATGCAGAATATGAAAAAGTTGCATGAAAGCATTAATTTTGCAGCGGATGAGAAAATTCAGATTCCAAAACCGGAGATAAAGTCAGAAACAAAAGAAGAAACAGAAGTGAAAACAGAGGTAAAACAGGCACATATGCCTGATTTTTCTCAATTGATTCAACAGGAACAAAAAAAGGAAAGTGAAGAGCGCCAAATTGAAAAACGATTAGATGATTTGTCAAATCGTTTAGAGGAAAGTCTTGGACATACGCAGACTGGATCTGAGATTGTAAAAGAGCCATCTGCTGAAGAACTTAATTTTATCCGTATTTTATATAGTACCTTATTGAAAAATGAGGTGAGTGAAAAGTATGTGAACCAGATATTGGATGAAGTGGAACAATTTATTCGGCCGGGAAACAGTGTTGATATGATTTTAGCAAATGTGTATCAAAAATTGATTTTGAGATTTGGACAACCTAAGCCGATTGAACTTTCTGGAGCAAAACCCAAAGTCTTGGCTTTTGTCGGTCCAACTGGTGTCGGGAAAACAACTACAATTGCTAAAATTGCATCGAAATATAAAGTTGATTATAACAAAAAAGTTGCATTTATTACCTTGGATACCTATCGAATTGCAGCAACAGAACAGCTGCAGGTCTATGCCAATATTCTGGATGCGCCGATGACTATTGTGTATTCGAAGGATGAAATTAATTCTGCAATCGAAAAGTATGCAGATTATGATTTGGTTTTTGTTGATACGGCAGGTTTTTCACACAAAAACACACCACAGCGGGACGATATGAAAAAGCTTTTGGATGAGATTGACACAAAATATAGTAAAGAAGTATATCTTGTCTTAAGCGCAACAACAAAATACAAAGATTTGTTGGAAATTGTTGATATTTATCATGAGATAACAGATTACAAATTTATATTTACAAAACTTGATGAGACAACTACTTATGGAAATTTGCTTAATATTAAATTATATGCAGGAGCAGAGTTGTCTTATATGACCATTGGACAAAATGTACCAGATGATATTGCAATTTTTGATACGCAAAAGATTGTCAAACAATTGTTAGGAGGCAATGCGTGATGGATCAGGCACAACAGTTGCGTAATGTAATTAAGCAGCGCAATCAGAATAATATAAATGCAGCCAAAGTGATTACCATCACGAGTGGAAAGGGTGGCGTTGGAAAATCAAATCTGGCAGTAAATCTGGCGGTTTGTCTTAGAAAAGCAGGCAAGAGAGTTGTTATTTTTGATGCAGATTTTGGACTGGCAAATGTAGAAGTGGTGTTTGGAGCAATTCCAAAATATACTTTGTTTGATTTTATTTATCGTGGGAAAAGTATTTCTGAAGTAATTACAGAGGGACCAATGGATATTGGATTTATTTCAGGAGGTTCGGGAATTATCGGTTTGAATGATCTGACTCATGAACAGGTAATGCGGTTGGTGCAATCAATTAATGAACTGAATGAATTGGCAGATTATATTATTATTGACACGGGTGCAGGAATCTCGGAACAGGTATTGGAGTTTGTGATAGCAAGTCCGGAAGTGCTTCTTGTGGCAACTCCGGAACCAACATCCCTTACGGATTCATATTCTTTGCTTAAGGTATTATATCGTAATCCTGAATTTGACCCCAATGCGACGGCTATTCATGTAGTGTTAAATCGTGTGAATTCAATAGAAGAAGGAAAAGCAATGTATGAAAAACTTAATTCTGTTGTATCACAATTTTTACATGGAGATTTGGATTATCTGGGAATGATTCCTCAGGATGCAGCTTTGGAACGTGCGATTCGTCAGCAAAAAACGGTTTTACAGCTGGAACCGAACGCAAAATCATCAAAAGCGTTTGAAGTTCTTGCAGATAATTTGATGAATGGAACGCATAATGAATTGAGCTGGGGGATTGGACAAATGTTTTCTCACTTTTTATCCAATTTCAAAGTAGGAGATTAAAAATGATACTTTCTGAAATTACAAGTCCAGGTGACAAAATTGATATTCGACTGATGCACCAGGTGAAAATAGAAGACAATGGCGGAGAAATGGCACAGGTATATAAAAGCAGTATCTGTGATTATCTGGCAGACAATCTTTTGGAAGTCAGTATGCCTACTGCAGAGGGAAGAATGGTTCTTTTTCAGGTAGGCGCCGAGTGTCAGATGGTGATCTATTCCAAAAGGGGGATGTATCAGTGCATTGCGGTAGTACAGAAACGATATAAAAAAGATAACTTGTATCTTCTTTCTGTGGAGATTATGTCAGAACCGAAAAGGTTTCAAAGAAGGGAATTTTTTCGGGTTAATCTGCTTACGGAGGTACAATATTATATAGTTCCAAAAGAAGTTGCTGCATTACCGACAACAGAGGAACTTTTTCTTGAGATAGAAAAGCCAGAGTATATTGACCAGATGAAACGTGGTATGGTAAAAGACATCAGTGGTGGGGGGATGCTTTTTTCTTCGGATGAACAATTGCAGATGGGAAATTATATTTTGTTAAATTTCCGACTCTCTAGTGAAAATATGGATGAAAGTTTCTATTTGGTGAGCCAGTGTGTTAGCTCTTATAAGAATTTAAAAGTAGAGAATTTGTATGATCATAGAATGAAATTTATTTTTAAAAATTTGCGTGACAGGGAAAAAATTGTGAGGTTTGTATTCGAGGAGGAACGTCGGATACGTAAGAAAGAAGTGGGGGAATCCTAAATGAAAAAAAACCTTTTGGTGGTTGATGACTCTGCACTCATGAGAAGAATTATTTGTGATATAATTAATTCAGATCAAAATTTTCAAGCAACAGATTATTGCAGAGATGGTCTTGAAGCATATGAAAAACTTAAGACAAAGAGCTATGATGGCGTAGTATTGGATGTTAACATGCCCCGGATGGGTGGCTTGCAATTGCTTGAACGGTTACAAAAGGAGCATATTAAAGCAAAAGTTGTCATGGTCAGTACGCTGACTACAAAAGATGCGGATGTAACTATTCTTGCCATGGAACGTGGCGCAATTGATTTTGTGACTAAACCAAACAACATCATAGAAGCAAAAGGAGAAGATTTTAAACGTCAGTTGTTATCTGTGCTGACTGCTGTGTACGAGACCCAGCAATGGAATAGTGTACATAAGATTTCTTCTTTGACAAAAAAGAAAATCTCTGCATCAAACAACAGAATCAAAGCAGTAAATCCGGGAAAGAAACTAGTCGCACTTGCGTGTTCGACAGGTGGACCAAAAGCATTGCAAAGTGTGGTCCCTTATCTTCCTAAAAAACTGGATGCACCTGTTGTAATTGTACAGCATATGCCTGCAGGATTTACACAGTCTATGGCAAAACGGTTGGATGAAATCAGTGAGATACCGGTAAAGGAAGCACAGGAAGGAGACCGGTTGGAAAACGGACATGTTTACATTGCTCCTGGAGGACGCCATTTGGAAGTGAGACGTATGGGGGATGGCTCTCATGTTATTAAACTTAACGATATGCCTCCAATCGGCGGACTGAAACCCTGTGCTAATATTATGTATGATTCACTGACTGGCAGTGGCTATGATGAAATTGTCTGTGTTGTCCTGACTGGAATGGGAGCAGATGGAACAAATGGAATTCTTTCATTGGAAAAATCAAAACCAATTCATGTAATTGCACAGGATGCACAGAGCTGCGTTGTATATGGAATGCCAAAAGCAATTGCAGAAGCTGGAGTTGTTGACGAAGTTGTTTCTTTGAATCAGGTTGCAAAAACAATCACAAAGAATGTGGGGGAAAAGTAGTATGGATGTAAGTCAGTATCTTGAGATTTTTATTGATGAGAGTGCAGAACATCTGCAGACATTGAGCGATTGTATTATGACATTGGAAAAGGAACCGGATAACAAGGATACAATCAATGAAGTATTCCGTGCGGCACATTCCTTAAAAGGAATGGCAGGAACCATGGGATTTAAACGCATGCAGCATCTGACCCATGACATGGAAAATGTATTTCAGGAAGTGCGAAGCGATAAAATTGCAGTAGACAGTCCTATGATTGATTTACTTTTTAAATGTCTGGATGCAATTGATGGCTATCTGGAAAATATTAAGGAAACTTCTGACGAAGGAACGGAAGACAATGAAGTCATTATCAAAGAACTGAATGATTTTATTGCAAAAGCAAATGGCGAAGCCGCAGAAGCTTCAGCGCAGGAAAGTACTCCGGCGAAGGAAACTGCGTCTTCTGGTAATGGCGATAAGGCAAAATATCATGAGATTGAACTTACAGATCATGAGAGAGAAACAGTTACCACAGCAAAAGATGCGGGCATGCATATTTATGGAATGACAATTATTGTACAGAAAGAATGCTTGTTAAAAGCAGCACGTGCATTTTTGGTTTTTCGTGCAGTGGAAGAACATGGGGAAATTCTTGTATATCGTCCAAGTTCACAGGATATTGAAGATGAGAAGTTCGATCTTGATTTTAGCTTTTATATTGCTTCAAATGAAGAGTTAGACAAGATAATTGCTGCTGCAAAAAATGTGTCAGAAATTGAAGATGCAGTAGGTGAGGAAATTACAGATTTTTCTACTCAGGCTGAGGAAAAGAAAGAGGAAACCAAACCGGCAGTTGCAGGCAGTGAAACAAAGCCGGCTCCAAAAAAGGAAGACCACAAAAAAACCGGAACGCCGGCAAAGAAGACAACAGGAAAACCGGCAACAAATCGAACGGTGCGAGTCGATATTGAAAAGCTGGATGCACTTATGAATCAGGTATCCGAGCTTATTATTGCAAAAAATAGTCTTGTTTCTATCAGCTCTACAGAAGGTGGAAGCTTTAATAATCAGGGATTTCATGAACAGATAGAATATTTGGAGAGAATTACCACGAATTTGCATGAATCAGTCATGAAAGTACGTATGGTCCCAATTGAGAGCGTAGTGAACAAATTCCCTCGTATGATTAGAGATTTGTCCCGTACTTTGAATAAAAAGATGGAATTGATCATGACTGGTGAGGATACAGAATTAGATCGTACGGTAGTGGATCAGATTGGAGATCCTTTACAGCATTTGCTTCGAAATTCTGCAGATCATGGATTAGAGGATACGGAATTACGTTTACAGCGCGGAAAACCGGAAGTTGGAAGTATTTTCTTGAATGCATATCAGGAAGGAAACAATGTTATTATCCAGGTGGGTGATGACGGTAATGGCATTGATACAGAAGCAGTTAAAGCAAAAGCAGTTGAGCGGGGCATTGTTACTCCGGAACAGGCAGAAGTTATGACGCAGAAAGAAATTATTAATCTTTTATTTATACCAAGCTTTTCTATGGCGAAGAAGATTACGGATATTTCCGGACGTGGCGTAGGTCTTGATGTAGTAAAATCTAATATTGAGCAGCTTGGTGGTGATGTAGAAGTAAGTACAAAGCTGGGAGAGGGAACAACTTTTACAGTCCGACTGCCATTAACACTTGCAATCATTCAGGCTCTCATGGTTGAAATTCGTGATGAAAAATATGCAATTGCACTTGGATCTATTGCAAATATCGAAAATATTCCTGTTTCAGAGATTAAGTATGTACAGGCAAAGGAAGTAATTCATTTGCGCGGAAATGTAATTCCTCTTATTCGGCTTGATGAAGTGCTTGACATTGAACCGGCAGAGGAAGATAAAGAAAATCTGACAGTTGTCATTGTAAAACGGGGAGACAGTCAGGTTGGTCTTGTGGTTGATAATCTTATGGGACAACAGGAAATTGTAATTAAGTCCCTGGGCAAATATATTAATGGTAACAAGCTGATCAGTGGTGCAACCATCCTTGGTGATGGTGAAGTTGCATTGATTTTGGACGCAAATACATTGATGTAACAGGGGGATAAGCATATGGCAACAAATAAAATAGAGACAAAAGAAGTAGAAAAAGATAGTAAACAGTATATTGTTGTACAGATTGGAAACGAAAAGTATGGCATTGATATCTGCTATGTAGATAACATTGTACGCATGCAGAAAATAACAAGAGTTCCAAAAGCACAGGTTTATTTTAAGGGAATTATTAACCTTCGTGGTGAAATTGTTCCTGTAATGAGTATTCGTACAAAGATGGGGCTCGAAGATGATGTTTTTACCAATGCGTCCCGCATTATTATTCTTAAAATTGAGGAAAAAGGGTCTTTGGGAGTAATTGTAGATGAAGTCTGCGAAGTCGTAACACTTGCTGATAGCGAGATTGAAAAAAGTAATGTAAATGCAACTCACACAAAGGATTCTTTTATTAGTGGAGTCGGAAAAAATGGGGATCAGCTAATTTCATTACTTGAAATCAATGCAATCATTGACGAAAAAGATAACACGTAGTTATTTGGCATATATAGTGAGGCATTTGCCTCACTATATATGATTTTTGGAGGAAATATGGAATCTTTTACACTGGATCATGTAAATGAAATGTATATGGATGTACTTCGGGAACTTGGAAACATTGGTGCTGGAAATGCAACCACTTCATTAGCAAATATGATTAATGAACAAATTAATATGAATGTCCCGAAAGTTGAATTGATTGAGGCGTCAAAACTTGGATCAGCTATTTGTCCCGAAGATGAAATTATAGTAGGAATATTTTTGGAAGTGACTCGTGATATTAAAGGAAGTATGATGTTTTTGATGAGGATGGAATCGGCGCATTATCTTGTGAATCGTTTGATGGGACGAGATCCAAAAAATATGGACCCATTTGATGAAATGGATTTGTCTGCAATGAAGGAGATTGGAAACATAATTGCAGGAGCTTATTTATCTGCACTTTCAGGAATGACAAATCTTACTATTGCACCGTCTGTTCCGTATATTGCAGTCGATATGGCAGCTGCAATATTAAGCGTTCCGGCAATTCAGTTTGGACAGTATGGAAATAATGCGTTGCTTATTGAGACAGAATTTGGAAGCGATTATATGATTGGTGGTTATTTTATATTAATGCCGGAAGAAGATTCGTATGCCAAAATCTTAGAATCTCTTGGCATCCAGTTATAGGGGTAATGGATATGGGAGAAACGATTAAAGTAGGTATGGCAGATCTGAAAGTGGCACATGCTCCGGATTCATTGACAACTTTGGGACTTGGATCTTGTATAGGACTTACATTGTATGATCCGGTTGCAAAAGTAGGAGGACTTGTTCATTTCATGCTGCCAGACAGTACAAAATTAAAAAATAATACAAATATAGCCAAATTTGGAGATACGGGAATTAAGGAGTTACTTCGTGTTGTGTTGGCTGAGGGAGCTTCACAGCGCAGACTGGTTGCGAAAATTGCAGGTGGCGCATGCATGTTCGAAATGAGTGGGTTGTCTGCCATGGGACGAGTGGGAGAACGAAATGCAGAAGCGGCGAAGGCGATGTTGAAAGAATTGAATATACCTTTGAAAGCAGAAGATATCGGACTTAATTATGGACGAACTGTAGAACTTAATTGTGAAAATGGAGATTTTCTGATAAAATCAGTTGGAAAGCAAAACAAAATTATATAGAAGAGGTGCGTAATATGAAAACCAATGGGGTACCGGCGATGGTTATGCTTTTGGCCGGATTTGTTGATTGCTTAATTGCAATTCGTACGCATATGACTCTGGGAAGTTTTACGAGACAGCTTTTTCTTGTTCTATTAATATTTTACATAATCGGATGTGTAGTTAAGATAATTCTTGATCGTAATATTGATAAGATGGAAGATGTGAAAACTGTGGAAGAAGAACTGCCAGAAGAAAAAGAGCAAACAGATGAGTCGCAGGAGGAGAAAGCGACGGAGGATGACATAAAACAGGAAAAACAGGCAGAAGAAAAAGAATAGCTTGGAGCAGACTGAATGAAAAGCACGGAAAAAGAAAAATTATGGGATGAATATCGAAAAAAGCCAACACAGGCATTGCGGGAACAGCTAATAATAGAATATTCACAGCTCGTAAAACTTGTTGCTGGAAGACTTAGTATGTATTTGGGACACAACGTGGAATATGATGATCTGGTAAGTTATGGAATTTTTGGATTGATTGATGCTATTGATAAATTTGATCTAACAAAGAATGTGAAATTTGAGACTTATGCAAGTTTACGCATCCGAGGGGCTATTTTGGATCAGATTCGTAAAATGGACTGGATACCACGTACCGTTCGTCAGCGCCAAAAAAAAATGGATGACGCAATTAAGCAAATTGAGCTGCGTACGGGAAAGGCTGCGACGGATGAGGAACTTGCTAATGAATTGGGATTGACAGAAGACGAACTTGAAAATTGGCAGTCACAGCTTAAAGCTACAAATTTAGTCTCTTTGAATGAATTTGAGGAAAGCGGGGCGGAGCAGGCAATTGATCATCTACATGCACGTTTCTCACAGCCGGAAGATGTTATTGCAGAGGAAGAATTGAAAAAGACATTAGTAGAATCTTTGGATTTGTTGACAGAAAAAGAACGAAAAGTTATTGAATTGTATTATTATGAAGAGATGACTTTAAAAGAAATAAGTAAAATACTTGAAGTTTCAGAATCAAGAATTTCCCAGTTACATACGAAAGCGCTTGTGAAGATGAAAAAAACAATGGGAACATATATGGATATTCTGATAGATTAGGATGTGATGATATGGCAATAGGACCAATAGATTACGCAATGATTCAACGGACAAATGATGTTGAAATGTATAAAATGCAGGAGGAAACAAAACCATTTGTAGATCAGCAGAATATACAGGTGCAGGTGGCTGCTCATGAAAAGATGCAGAGTGAGCAGGTTGTGACATCTCAGGACAGTAAACAGACGAAAAATGATGCAGATGCCAGAAAAGAGGGACGAGGACATTATTTTTCACAGCAGAGAAAGAAAAAGCAGGAAAGAGGAACGAACGGTAAGGTCGTACGCAAATTGGAACATAGTGGGTTTGATATGAAAATATAGAATGAGGAAGAAAAATCATGATAGAAATTATTTTGATTATTGTGGGAGTTATATTTATAATTGTGAGTTTTTTTGTTCAGGAAAAGCTGACGGGAAAAGATGTACAGACAATTGCAGATATGAGTGAAAAGGAACTGAATGTGATTGTTGAAAAAGGACTTAAAGATGCAAATGGCAAAATAGAGGATGCGATTACAGAAACTTTTGATGATTCTATGGAAATTGCAAAAAGAGGTCTTGAAAAAGTTACTAATGAAAAAATTATGGCAATTGATGAGTATAGCAATACTGTGCTCGAATCAATGAACAAAACGCATAATGAAGTGCTTTTTTTATACAGTATGCTAAATGATAAACATACGGAACTCACAGAGCTCGCTTCTCATTTGCAGCATTTTTCGGATGAAGTGAAAAATACAGAGACGGAAGCTTTGGAAAATTTGTCAGCCGTTGCAAGCGAATTGGAACAGAAGGCAACAGTGATTCCAAAGACTGAGGAAAATATAACAGAACAGGCAGTAGTAGAACAGACTGTGCCAAAGCAGGAATTGCATGAGGAAGAAGAGATGGATGATGCTAATCATAATGAGAAAATTCTGATGCTTTGCAGACAGGGAATGAGTGATGTGGAAATTGCAAGAACATTAGGACTGGGTTTAGGTGAAGTTCGGTTGGTGATAGGTTTATACAAAGGGGAGCAGACAAGTGAAGTTTAAATATTATTTACGAGGATGTGGAATTGGAATATTATTTACAACGATTATTCTGATGATTTCATTTCATTCAGGAAAAAATCAAATGACAGATTCCCAGGTGATGGAGCGAGCATCAGAACTTGGAATGATTACAACACAGGAAATGATTTCAGCGACAGAAAATACACAGGCAGGAGAAACGGTAAACACAGAAGATTTGGAAAAGAGTTCTGAAACAGTCAAAACACAAAACACTGAGTCAAAGGCGGATACCGGAGAAAAAAATACAGAAGAGTTAGAAGTTGTTCCGGACTTTGATACCGAAGAGAAAGAAAAAGAAACGGAATCAAAAGACAAAAAAAACAATAAGAAAGACAAAGCTTCTGATTCTAAAAAAGACCAAAAAGATGAAAAAATTGTACTTGAAGTTAAAAGAGGGGATGTCTGTCGAATAATAGCAGAGAATCTTGCTACTCTTGGAATGGTTGAAGACGCAGAGGATTTTCGCAAATATATGCAAAAAAATGGATATGATCATCAGATCAATGTTGGAACTTTTGAATTGAAAAAGGGGATGTCCTATGAGGAAATTGCAAAAACAATTACCTCTTAAGATGTTGATATCAGAATAGAATAATAAAAAGTAAAAAAATACTTGAAAGAGAGCCTTTGGTATGTTATAATTCCAAAGGCTTTTAATTTAATTAATCACATGTATGGAGGTTGCCGGTGCCGGATTTACGCTTTCCGGTGGTTGACCGATTGGAAGTACATGGAAGAAAACAACCAAATGGAGGTAAGTAAAATGAGCGTAATTTCAATGAAACAGTTACTGGAAGCAGGTGTTCACTTCGGACATCAGACAAGAAGATGGAACCCTAAGATGGCTCCATACATCTACACAGAGCGTAATGGTATCTATATCATCGATTTACAGAAGTCTGTAGGAAAAGTTGATGAGGCATATGATGCAATCTCTGATATCGCTGCTCAGGGTGGAACAATTCTTTTCGTAGGAACAAAGAAACAGGCACAGGATGCAATCAAGACAGAGGCAGAGCGTTGCGGAATGTACTATGTAAACGAGAGATGGTTAGGTGGAATGCTCACAAACTTCAGAACAATCCAGAGCCGTATCGCACGTCTGAAAGAAATTGAGACAATGTCAGAAGATGGAACATTTGATGTTCTTCCTAAGAAAGAAGTTATCGCATTAAAGAAAGAGTGGGACAAGTTAGAGAAAAACCTTGGTGGAATCAAGGATATGAAGAGAATTCCGGATGCAATCTTCGTAGTAGATCCTAAGAAGGAGAGAATTTGTATTCAGGAAGCTCAGTCTCTTGGAATTACATTGATCGGTATTGCTGATACAAACTGCGATCCAGATGAGTTAGATTATGTTATCCCAGGTAATGATGATGCAATCAGAGCAGTTAAGTTAATCGTTTCTAAGATGGCTGATGCTGTTATCGAAGCAAAGCAGGGAACTGAGGAAGTTGCTGCAGAGACTGCTGATGAGACAGTAGAAGAATAATTTTTGCATAATCATTCGAAAATTGGAGGAAAATTAAGATGGCTATTACAGCAGGAATGGTAAAAGAACTGCGTGAAATGACAGGCGCAGGAATGATGGACTGTAAGAAAGCTTTGACAGAGACAAACGGAGATATGGATGCTGCTGTTGAAGTATTAAGAAAAAGCGGTGCCGCTAAGATGGAGAAAAAACAGAGCAGAATCGCTGCTGAAGGTATTGCGAGAGTTGCAGTAAAAGGAAATGTTGCAGTTGTAGCTGAGGTTAACTCAGAGACAGATTTCGTTGCTAAAAATGAGACATTCCAGGAGTTCGTTCAGACTGTAGCGGATACAGCACTTGCTTCTGACTTGAATGGTGGCGCAAATGGTGAAGACGTTGAGGCACTTCTTGGAATTAACGGACTTAACGATCTGCTTGTTGAGAAGACTGCAACAATCGGAGAAAAGTTATCTGTACGTAGATTCGCAAAGGTGACTGGCGATGTTGTTACTTCTTATATTCATGGTGGCGGAAGAATCGGTGTTATTATTGCAGGAAAAGGTGTATCAGATGATGCAGCAAAAGAGGCTCTTACCAACATCGCTATGCAGGTCGCAGCTATGAATCCGCAGTATATCAGCAGAAGTGATATTTCTACTGAGGAACTTGCAAAGATTAAAGAGATTACAATTGACAGTGCATTAAATGATGCTACAACTCTTCCAAAGCCTATCTTAAACAAGTTACTGGACAAGGCTATCAATGAGAAGGTTTGGAGCGATGATGATATTGCACAGTTCAATGAGCACAAGAGCAACATGAACTATGTATGGAACTTCCTTTCTGACGCTGCAAAGGTTCAGCTTGGTGAGCTGGCTATGGCCGATAAGGATGCTATCATTGCTGAAAAGATGTTTGGCGGTCTTGTTGAGGGTCGTGTATCTAAGCAGTTAAAGGAAATCTGTCTTCTTGATCAGACATATGTTAAGGCTGAAGATGGAAAGCAGTCAGTTGCTAAGTATCTTGAGTCTGTTTCAAAGGATCTTACAATCACTAAAATGGTTCGTTTTGAAGTTGGTGAGGGTATGGAAAAGAAACAGGAAGATTTTGCTGCTGAAGTTGCTGCACAGATCAATGGTTAATTATATTGAATTATATCATTTGATATGGAAAAAGGACGGATTTTTCTCCGTCCTTTTTTTAAAAGCATAAGATAGACTTTACAAGTGCGAAAATTATGTTAAAATAAAAAAGGATATTTCTCGGTGGAGGAAAATAATGAACGAAGAAGAGAAAGCGGTGTTAGAGCAACAACGGCAGAGGCGCAATCGGATTACGCGTATGAAAAATGTGGTGATTATGGTTGTGGCTGGATGGATGGTTGTTTCATTTCTTGCCATTATTATCCTTACAGCACAAGTGATTTATTTAAATCACCGGATAGACAAACTGACAGTTCGAAATGATAATCCTATACAGGAGGAGATGACTGAACAGGATAATACGGAAAATATGGATTTGCAGACGGAGTCGGAAAATGTGTCGGCAGATATGGATACAGAAGATAATCTTGCTAAAAAAGGAGATGAACATAAGGTTTATCTCACATTTGACGGAGGACCGGATGAAAACACAAATGAAATATTGGACGTGTTGGCAAAATACAATGTGAAAGCAACATTTTTTGTTATAGGAAGTAAATCTGATGAAATGAAAGCCGTTTATCGTCGAATCGTGGACGAAGGGCATACGCTTGGTATGCATTCGTATAGCAACAGTTACAGTACTATATATTCATCGTCGGATTCTTTTGAAAAAGATGTTACAAAACTCAATGCTTATTTAAAAAAAGTGACAGGGGAAAAAAGCCAATATTATCGTTTTCCCGGTGGCAGTAATAATGAAATAAGCAATGTAGATATGTCGGAATTTATTCATGTTTTGAATGAAAAAAAGATTGCATATTTTGATTGGAATGTATCTGCTGGTGATTCAGCTTCGGATTATTCCGTGCAGGATATTGTTACAAATGTAACAGAGGGGGTATCCAAATATAAGACATCTGTTGTGCTGTTGCATGACGGAGATGATAAGTCAACAACGGTGGAGGCGCTTGGACCTTTGATTAAGGCATTACAGAAAATGAAGGCAAAGATTCTGCCGATTGATGAAAATACAAACGTTATTCAATATATCAAGGCAGATAGCGTTGAATAAATATGAGATGGAGGAAATACAAATGGGATTATTTAAGGATTTTAAAGAGGACTTTTCTCAGGCAGTGAATGAGATGATGCCAGGAAACGAGACATCTGCAAAAGACAGCAAGCCAGAAGAACTTGTTGTAAATACTTTGGGCGAAGATGTTGATGTTAAAAAGGAATTATCGAAATTGGATGGTCTTCTTGAACAGGTAAAGAAGGATGAGGAGCCTGCTGTTAAATCTACTTTAGAGACAGAAATTCCAAATGTAATGTATGCAAAGGAAGAAGAACCGGCAGCATCATCGGCAGCACCAGAAATCAGACCGACAGAAAAATCAGAAGAGGATAAAATTTTAATGAATAATGCAGCTTTATTAAACAATAATATTTCAATGCCTGAACCACAACAGGTAGCACCAACAATTACACCAAGTACACCAATTACACCAAGTACACCAATTAATTCTGTTAACCCGGGAGCAGTTGCAGATGAGACTTCTGTTATTACTGCGGGAACCGTTTTGACAGGTGATCTTGCATCTGATGGATCTTTTGATATTCAAGGAACAATCAATGGAAATATTTCATGTAATGGTAAGCTCGTTATTACCGGAACTGTAAATGGTAACAGTGCGGCTTCTGAGATTTTTGCAGATGTAGCTAAGATTGAGGGAGAGGTAACAAGCACAGGTACTGTTAAGATTGGAGCTGGAACTGTGATTATTGGAAATATTTCAGCATCATCCGCAGTCATTGCAGGTGCTGTAAAGGGTGACATTGATGTACAGGGACCGGTTGTTGTTGATACTTCTGCTGTAATTATGGGAAATATTAAGTCACGTTCCGTACAGATCAACAATGGAGCCGTAATTGAAGGATTCTGTTCTCAGTGCTATGCGGACGTTGATGTTCAGGGCTTATTTGATGGCAGATAATAAGAGGAGATAATATGAAGCGTATTTTATTAAAACTTAGCGGAGAGGCACTTGCTGGAGAGAAACATCATGGATTTGATGAGCCAACGGTAACAGTTGTTGCAAAGCAGGTAAAAAAATTAGTGGATGATGGCGTACAGGTCGGAATTGTTATTGGCGGTGGAAACTTCTGGAGAGGACGTACCAGTGAAACAATTGACCGGACAAAAGCAGACCAGATTGGTATGCTTGCCACAGTTATGAACTGTATTTATGTATCGGAAATTTTCCGCTCAGTAGGAATGAAAACAGCTGTATTGACTCCGTTTGAGTGTGGATCTATAACAAAATTATATTCCAAAGATCGTGCCAGCAAGTATTTTGCTCATGATATGGTAGTATTTTTTGCAGGGGGAACAGGACATCCTTATTTCTCTACCGATACAGCAACTGTATTACGGGCTGTGGAGATTGAGGCAGAGGGTATCTATCTGGCAAAAGCTATCGATGGGGTATATGACAGCGATCCAAAGACAAATCCAAATGCAAAGAAATATGACGAAGTTTCTATCGAGGAGGTTATCGATAAGAAACTTGCAGTTGTCGATTTGACAGCTTCAGTTATGTGCATGGAGAACAAAATTCCAATGTATGTGTTTGGTCTGAATGAAGAAAATAGTATTGTAAATGCAGTAAATGGTGCGTTTCGTGGAACGAAAGTCACCGTTGACTAGGAGGTTAAATTTATGGATGACAAATTAGTGATGTTTGAGGACAAGATGGGAAAGTCTCTTGCCAATCTTGAAGAGGAGTTTGCAGGTATCCGTGCAGGACGTGCTAATCCACATGTACTTGATAAACTTCGCGTGGACTATTATGGTACACCTTCACCAATTCAGAGTGTTGCCAATGTCAGCGTACCGGAACCACGAATGATACAGATTCAGCCATGGGAAGCATCTATGGTGAAAGAAATCGAGAAGGCAATCCTTAGTTCTGATTTAGGTATTAATCCTACGAATGATGGAAAGTTGATTCGTCTTGTTTTTCCGGAACTTACAGAGGAAAGACGTAAGGAATTGGCAAAGGATATCAAGAAAAAGGGCGAAGGAGCCAAAGTTGCAGTCCGCAATATTCGTAGGGATGCAATGGATCATTTTAAAAAAGTCGGTAAGGCAGAAGATATTTCCGAAGATGAAATCAAAGATCTTGAGGATAAGATTCAGAAACTTACAGATTCGTATGTAGCGAAGATTGATAAAGCTGTAGAAGCTAAGTCACAGGAGATTCTTACTGTATAATGATTGTAAGGGACATTGCCACTGGCAGATGTCCCTTTTACTGTCATAGGAAGTTCGGATATAATAGGATGATTTCCTGAACGTTAGACAGACATACAGAAATTGAGGTGGATTATGAAAATTCCAAAACATGTAGCGATTATTTTGGATGGAAATGGAAGATGGGCAAAAAGCAAAGGCATGCCACGTAATTATGGGCATACAATTGGTGCAAAAAATGTAGAGACTGTTTGTCAGGCGGCAGATGAAATCGGTATAAAGTATCTGACATTATATGCTTTTTCAACGGAGAACTGGAATCGTCCCGATAATGAAGTACAGGCACTTATGAAATTACTTGAAAGTTATTTGAAGACCTGTATCAAGACTGCAGATAAAAATAACATGAGAGTTCGGGTAATTGGGGAAATTGGCCGTTTGTCGGAAGTTTTTCAGCAAAGAATTAAAGAATTGGAAAAGTCATCAGCTGCAAATACTGGATTGAATTTGACAATTGCCATCAATTATGGTAGCCGTGATGAAATGATTCGTGCCATGCGTCATATGATAAGTGATGTGAAAGCTGGAAATCTCAAAGAAGAGGCAATTGATGAAAAAGTATTTAGTTCTTATTTGGATACAAGAGATTTACCGGATCCGGATCTTCTGATTCGCACTAGTGGGGAACAACGACTTTCTAATTATCTTTTATGGCAGCTGGCGTACAGTGAGTTCTATTTCACGGATGTTCCATGGCCCGATTTTCATAAAAAAGAATTGGAATTAGCTGTGGAAGCGTATAATAGTCGTGATCGTAGATTTGGCGGCTTGAAAGAAGAGTAAGGAAAGGAAAGATATACAGTATGTTTAAGACGAGGCTTTTAAGCGGTATTGTACTTGTTATTTTGGCACTGGTGCTTATTATCACTGGAAAAGAGGTGCTTCTCTTTTCAACATTGGCAATTTCGTGCATTGGCATGTATGAGCTTTATCGTGTGTTTAAAATTGAAAAAAGTTTGCTTGCAGCGCTCGGATACATTGCAGCAATCGTATTTTATTGTAATCTGGAATGGAATTTTATACCAGATATTATGATTTTATTTATGGCATTTATGATTCTGCTTATGTTTGTATTTGTATTTGCCTATCCAAAATATCATGCAAATGATGTCATGGCAGTATTTTTTGGATTGTTTTATGTGGCAATTATGTTGTCTTATGTATATCAGATCCGTATGTTGGAGAGAGGATTATACCTTGCATTTCTGGTGTTTTTATGCTCATGGGGATGCGATACCTGTGCGTACTGCGTTGGAATGCTGATTGGTAAACATAAAATGTCACCGAAATTAAGTCCGAAAAAGTCGGTGGAAGGTGCGATAGGTGGAGTTGTCGGATCTGCACTTCTGACTGCTTTATACTGTTTTATTTTCCGGTCACAGATGAACCTGACAGGAACAGAGATTGGCATTCTTACGGTGATTGCAGCGATTGCAGGATTGATCTCTATGGTGGGAGATCTGACAGCATCCGCAATCAAGAGATTTTTTGACATTAAAGATTATGGACATTTGATTCCAGGACATGGTGGTATTATGGATCGCTTTGACAGTATGATCATTACAGCACCAATTATTTATTTTCTGGCATATCATTTTATTTAAATATGCCCAAAAGGTTGTGTCAAGTTTTTTCTATGAAAACTTGACATGTAGCGTCAGCCCATTTGCTGAAAGCAAATTATGCATGGGCTGATGTTCAAACAGGTAGAGGAACAATATGAAAAAGATAGCTATTTTAGGTTCAACGGGTTCCATCGGAACACAGACATTAGAAGTGGTTGCAGAGCATAAAGATATCGAAGTGGTTGCTTTGGCGTGTGGAAGAAATATTCAGATGCTTGAGTCACAAATGCGCCAGTTTCAACCAAAGCTGGTTGCTGTATGGAATGAGACAGATGCTGTGACTTTGCGGAATAGCACGCGGGATTTATCCATACCGGTCTATACGGGCATGGAAGGATTACTTGCAGTAGCAACGATTCCAGAAGCAGAAATTCTTGTGACTGCAATTGTTGGAATGTTAGGAATACGTCCGACAATTGCAGCAATTGAAGCTGGAAAAGATATTGCGCTTGCAAATAAAGAGACATTGGTTACGGCCGGACATCTGATCATTCCTCTTGCAAAAGAAAAAAATGTGCATATTTTGCCTGTGGACAGTGAGCACAGTGCCATTTTTCAGGCGTTGCAGGGAAATGAGGGCAATGCGATTCATAAAATTCTGCTTACGGCATCCGGTGGACCTTTCCGGGGACGTACAAGACAGCAATTGGAACATATTCAGGTGGAAGATGCATTAAAGCATCCGAACTGGTCGATGGGACATAAGATTACAATTGATTCATCCACGCTGGTAAATAAAGGTCTGGAGGTAATGGAAGCCAAGTGGCTCTTTGGGGTTACACTTGATCAGATTGAAGTGGTAGTTCATCCGCAGAGTGTGATTCATTCTGCAGTGGAGTATGAAGATGGAGCCGTGATTGCTCAGCTTGGAACTCCGGATATGCGGCTTCCGATTCAATATGCCCTGTATTATCCAAAACGAAGAACCTTGTCCGGAAAGCGTCTGGATTTGTTTGAATTACAGAATCTGACGTTTGAACGGCCGGATCTGGAGACGTTTCAGGGTCTTGGGCTTGCAATGGAAGCCATGAAACAAGGTGGAAATATACCAACGGCATTTAATGCAGCAAATGAAAAAGCAGTAGCATTGTTTCTGAATCGAAAGATTTCTTATCTTGAGATTACAGATATTATTCAGGCATCTATGGAACATTGTAAATTTATTGATCATCCAAATGTGGATGAAATTTTAGCGACAGAGCAGGAAGCCTATGAATTTATAGGTAGCAGGTGGTAATTTGAGCGTAGTAAGTATTATAATTGCATTTATTATTTTTAGTGTTATCATTATTTTTCATGAGCTGGGACATTTCTGGCTGGCGAAAGCCAATGGAATCCGGGTAAATGAGTTTTGTCTTGGCCTTGGACCAACGATTTGGGGCATCCAAAAAGGAGAGACAAAATATTCCGTTAAACTTCTTCCTTTTGGCGGAGCTTGTATGATGGAAGGAGAAGATGAAGATTCTTCCGATGAACGTGCTTTTGGCAAGAAATCCGTGTGGGCGAGAATTAGTGTTGTGTTCGCAGGACCATTTTTTAATTTTATTATGGCATTTGTCTGTGCGTTTATTCTTATGAGCTGTATCGGTTATGACAAACCTGTATTGACAGGTGTATCCGAAGGATATGCAGCGGAAGAGGCCGGTTTGAAGGCGGGAGACGAGATTGTTCGCATGAACGGATTATCCATTCACTTTGCAAGGGAAATCAGTGCATATTCTACATTCCATGCGGGAGAAGAAGTGAAAGTTACTTATCTGCGTGATGGTGAAAAGAAGACAGTAGACCTTGTGCCTAAAAAAGATAGCAAGACCGGACGTTACTTGTATGGTTTTCAGTATTCTGGACAGGAACGGGTAAAAGGAAATGTGCTGACCAATCTGAAGAATAGCTTTTATGAGTTGCGATACTGGATATATTCTACTGTTCAGAGTCTGCGCATGCTTGTAACACGCCAGATATCGGTTAATGAGATGAACGGTCCTGTTGGAATCGTGAAAAATATAGGTGACACCTATACACAATCCGTTACAGATTCCGGCTATTATTATGCATTTTTGAATATGCTTAACTGGGCAATACTTTTATCGGCAAACCTTGGGGTTATGAATTTACTTCCCCTTCCGGCACTGGATGGTGGCAGACTGGTATTTCTGATTATCGAGGCGATACGTGGAAAAAGAATTGATCCGAACAAGGAGGGAATTGTTCATTTTATTGGAATTATTCTGCTATTTGGATTGATGTTTGTTGTCATGTTTAATGACATAAGAAAACTGTTTATTTAGGCTTCTGGGAGATAATTATGATGGAGAGACATAAAACAAGAGAAGTAAAGATTGGTAATCGTATTATTGGTGGTAATCATCCGATTGCAATTCAGTCGATGACAAATACAAAGACGGAGGATGTAGCTGCGACAGTTGCGCAGATTCATCAATTGACCAAAGCCGGCTGTGAGATTATCCGCTGTGCAGTACCAACCATGGAAGCTGCAAAAGCGTTGGGAGAAATTAAAAAGCAGATTACAATTCCACTGGTGGCGGACATTCATTTTGATTATCGTCTGGCAATTGCAGCTATGGAAAATGGTGCAGATAAGATACGTATTAATCCGGGAAATATTGGTAGTGCGGATCGTGTAAAAGCAGTTGTGGATGAGGCAAAAAGTCGAAATATACCAATTCGTGTTGGTGTAAATAGTGGATCTCTGGAAAAGGATCTGGTAGAAAAATACCATGGGGTTACGGCAGAGGGCATTGTGGAGAGTGCATTGGACAAAGTAAAGATGATCGAAGATATGGGATATGACAATCTCGTGATCAGTATCAAATCTTCCGATGTCATGATGTGTGTAAAAGCCCATGAACTGATTGCATCGAAAACAGAGCATCCGTTACATGTGGGAATTACAGAAGCAGGAACATTGATCAGTGGCAATATCAAGTCATCTATTGGTCTTGGTCTGATATTAAGCCAGGGAATCGGCGATACCATAAGGGTATCTCTGACCGGTGATCCGATCGAAGAAATCAAATCTGCAAAGCTGATTCTTCGTACACTTGGATTACGCAAGGGTGGTATTGAAGTGGTTTCCTGTCCTACTTGCGGAAGAACCCAGATCAATCTGATCCAGTTGGCAAATCAGGTAGAAACAATGGTTGCGGAATTTCCACTTGATATCAAGGTCGCAGTCATGGGATGTGTGGTAAATGGACCGGGAGAAGCAAAAGAGGCGGATCTTGGTGTCGCTGGTGGCATCGGAGAAGGACTTATTATCAAACACGGAAAAGTGTTCAAGAAAGTACCAGAAGAAGAACTTCTCCCGGCTTTGCGGTATGAGTTAGAACATTGGAGTGAAACAAATGTCGAAACCATTTAAAGAAGCGTTCCCTACGCTTCAATTGGATGAAGAACTAGATCATCTTTTAGAGACAACAGAGGTTACAAAAATAAGTGCGAATCATGATCATAATCATATTCGCATTTATTTGCGTGCAGAAAGACTGATTTTTAAAAAGAATATATGGAAAATAGAAAAAGCCATATTGGAACAGATTTTCCAAAACCGTGATATAAAAGTCAAGATTATAGAGTCATTTGAATTGTCTGAACAATATACGCCACAGTCCTTGATGGATGTATATCGGGACAGCATTTTAGATGAGCTGAATGCCTATAGTGTATTAGAATACAACCTGTTGCGCACGGCAACGATGGAGTTTGATCAGCCTCATCATATGCTTCTTACTATGGATGAGACCATTATTGCAAAAACACGAACGGATGAGATTGTTGAGTTTTTGGAAAAAGTCGTCTGTGAGCGTTGCGGGATGAATCTGATCATACAGACGGCTTTTCGTAAACCACAGGAAAGTAAATACCGGAAGAACTCTGAAAAACAGATTGCACAGGAAGTACAAAGCATTATTGCCAGAACGAAGTTTGCTATGTCGGAGGAAGAAAAAGAAGAAAAGCCGGCAGAGGAAGAGGCTGTGGCAGCAACATCCGGTCAGGAGAAAAAGTCAGCTTCCGGTACTTCAGGCAAAGAACATTCTTCCGGTGGACGAAAGAAACAGACCTTCGAGAAAAAAGGAGAGTTTCGTCGTAAATTTGAACATGATAATAATAAGAAATCGATGAATCCAGATGTTATCTATGGACGGGATTTTGAGGACGAAACGATTGAAATTGAAAAAATTGATGGACCAATCGGAGAAGTCGTTATTCGTGGAAAAATTCTTTCGGTAGATACGAGAGAGATTCGTAATGAGAAGACAATTATTATTTTTTCAATAACAGATTTTACAGACACCATTGTATTGAAAATTTTTGCAAGAAATGATGATGTCAAAGACTTGTTAGGAGAAATCGATAAGGGCAAATTTGTAAAGGTCAAAGGTGTCGCAACCATTGACAAATTTGACAGTGAACTTACTATAGGCTCCATTGTTGGTATAAAAAAATGTGCTGATTTTACAACGGTTCGTATGGATACGAGCATTGATAAGCGCGTGGAACTGCATTGCCATACCAAGATGAGCGACATGGACGGCGTTTCCGATGTCAAGGATATTGTCAAACGTGCCATGAAATGGGGACATAAGGCGATTGCCATTACGGATCATGGAGATGTACAGGCATTTCCGGATGCTAACCATACAGTTCCGTCTGATTCAGATTTTAAAGTGATCTATGGAGTGGAAGCATATCTGGTAGATGATTTAAAAGGCATGGTTACAGACAGTCAGAATCAGAATCTGGATGCCGATTATGTGGTGTTTGATTTGGAGACCACTGGTTTTAGTCCGGAGGTAAACCGCATTATTGAGATCGGCGCGGTAAAAGTAAAAAATGGTGCGATCGTAGACAGGTTTTCTACTTTTGTTAATCCGGAAGTCCCGATTCCGTTTCGTATCGAACAATTGACTTCGATCAACGATTCCATGGTCATTGATGCACCTGTGATTGCAGACATTTTACCGGAATTTATGAAGTTCTGCGAAGGTTGCGTTATGGTTGCACATAATGCAGATTTTGACATGAGTTTTATCAAAAAGAATTGTCAGAGGCTTGATATCCCATGTGCACCGACGATCGTAGATACCGTTGCGCTGGCACGTGTGCTGTTGCCGAATCTGAACCGGTTTAAGCTGGATACGGTTGCAAAAGCACTTGGTGTCTCCCTGGATAATCATCATCGTGCAGTAGATGATGCAGGCTGTACCGCGGAAATTTTTGTGAAGTTTATTGCAATGCTGAAAGACCGCGGAGTGTCCACACTCGACGAGGTCAACGCACTTGGAACATCATCCGTGCAAAATGTGCAGAAGATGCCTACATATCACGCTATTATATTAGCTACCTGTGACCAGGGAAGAACCAATTTGTATCGTCTGGTCTCATTGGCACATATTAAATATTATCACCGGCGTCCACGTATACCAAAAAGTGAGTTTATCAAATACCGGGACGGATTACTGATTGGATCTGCCTGTGAGGCCGGTGAATTGTACCGTGCCATTTTAAATGGCCGGCCGGAGGAAGAAATTACAAGATTGGTTAATTTCTATGATTATCTGGAAATACAGCCGCTTGGAAACAATGCGTTTCTTGTCAGGGATGAAGACTCTCCGATTGCTTCGAATGATGATCTGATTGAAATTAATAAGAAAATCGTCCGCCTGGGTGAGGAATTTCATAAACCGGTTGTTGCGACTTGTGACGTGCATTTTCTGGACCCGGATGATGAGATATACCGCCGTATTATTATGGCGGGACAGGGATTTAAGGATGCAGATGAACAGGCACCCTTGTTCCTTCGCACAACCGAAGAAATGCTCAAAGAGTTCCAGTATCTGGGAAGTGAGAAGGCGGAGGAAGTCGTCATTAAAAATACAAATCTGATCGCAGATATGTGCGAAAAGATATCACCGGTCCGGCCGGATAAATGTCCACCAGTTATCGAAAATTCGGATCAGATGCTCCGGGACATCTGCTACAACAAAGCCCATAAAATGTATGGCGATCCGCTGCCGGAAATCGTACAGGAACGTCTGGATCGAGAACTGAATTCCATTATCAGCAATGGTTATGCCGTAATGTACATCATTGCGCAGAAACTGGTGTGGAAATCGAACGAAGACGGATATCTGGTTGGATCCCGTGGATCAGTAGGAAGTTCCTTTGTCGCGACGATGTCTGGTATCACGGAGGTAAATCCGCTGCATGCACATTACCTGTGCAAGCATTGCCAGTACAGTGATTTTGATTCGGATTTGGTTAAATCCTACAGTGGACGAAGCGGCTGTGATATGCCGGATAAGATATGTCCACGTTGTGGAAAGCCTTTGTCAAAAGAAGGATTTGATATTCCGTTTGAAACATTCCTTGGATTTAAAGGAAACAAAGAGCCGGATATCGATCTGAATTTCTCTGGAGAATATCAAAGTAAGGCACACAAATATACAGAAGTTATTTTTGGCGAAGGACAGACGTTTAAAGCAGGAACAATCGGTACGCTTGCAGATAAGACGGCATTTGGTTATGTCAAGAACTATTACGAGGAGCGTGGCGTGCATAAACGGAATTGTGAGATCGACCGCATTGTATTAGGCTGTGTTGGAGTACGCCGTACAACGGGACAGCATCCGGGTGGAATTGTTGTACTCCCTATGGGAGAGCAGATTTATACCTTTACACCGATCCAGCATCCGGCAAATGATATGACAGTAGATATCACGACAACCCACTTTGATTATCATTCCATTGATCACAACCTGTTGAAACTTGATATTCTTGGACACGATGATCCGACCATGATTCGTATGCTGCAGGATTTGACAGGTGTCGACCCGACACAGATTCCGTTAGACGATAAGGCGGTTATGTCATTGTTTCAGGATACTTCAGCACTTGGAATTACACCGGATGATCTGGTAAATTGTCAGCTTGGTGCTTTGGGTATTCCGGAATTTGGTACGGATTTTGCCATGGGCATGTTAATTGATACGCAGCCAACCGAATTTTCGGATCTGGTACGTATCGCAGGACTTTCCCATGGAACTGATGTGTGGTTAGGAAATGCGCAGACGTTGATTCAGGAAAAAAAGGCAACCATTTCAACTGCTATCTGTACACGAGATGATATTATGATCTACCTGATCAGTATGGGACTTGATTCCGAGGAATCATTCAAAATTATGGAAAATGTGCGAAAAGGAATTGTGGCGAAAGGAAAATGTGATAAGTGGCCGGAGTGGAAGCAGGACATGATCGATCATAATGTGCCGGACTGGTACATCTGGTCCTGTGAAAAGATTAAGTACATGTTCCCGAAAGCGCATGCGGCGGCTTATGTAATGATGGCCTGGCGCATTGCATACTGTAAAGTTTTCTATCCGCTTGCATATTATGCAGCATACTTTTCTATCCGCGCAACCGCTTTTAGTTATGAACTAATGTGTCAGGGAAAAGATAAACTGGAAGGATACATGCATGAGTATGAAAAACGTAAGGACGAACTTTCCAAAAAGGAGCAGGATACTTACAAAGATATGCGTCTGGTACAGGAAATGTATGCAAGAGGATTTGAATTTTTGCCAATTGACATTTATACATCAGAACCACATCATTTTCAGATTGTGGATGGAAAACTTTTGCCGGCACTAAATACGATAGATGGTCTTGGAGATAATGCGGCAGTTGCGATTGCTGAAGCTGCCAAAGATGGACCGTTTTTATCCAAAGATGATTTCCGGCAGAGAACAAAAGTATCGAAAACAACGATTGAACTGATGAGTGATTTGGGATTGTTCGGAGATATACCGGAATCGAATCAGTTATCTTTATTTGACTTTGGAGCATAAAAAATCACACACGTTTGTAAGATGCAAACGTGTGTGATTTTTATTTTAGAACCTATTTCGCAACACCGGGATGAAACGGTGTCAGTTCTCCAGGGTTAGATGTTGATGTATAGAACACCTGGCGTGTTTTAAAGTCAGTAAAATAAATACGATTGGAAGTGACATTGATGTTGGAATAGTTTCCCTGTGCTAGTTCTTTGAAATCGCTTCCGTCATTTTTTATCATACACAGCGCAGGGTGATCTTCGGAATATCTCTGATAATAGATATAACTTCCGTAGACATTATAGAGATCAATGCTGTCCGTAGTAAGTGTCCGTGGCTTGTCTGCAGGTATATTGGTATGTACTAAAGCGTTATTCTGATTTACATCCAGATAATAAACATTATCTGTTCCGGACACAATAGGTTTGTAACAGTTGCAATCATAAATCTTAGTCATTTCATCCGATACCGAATCGTACTGATACAGACAGCCGTCGGTCGTTGTTCCGTTTGAATAAAAATACTGACCGAGCGTGCTGCAGGTAAAGAGATAATTATCGCTGACTTTTGTTCGGCCTTTTCCGTCGATTCCGACTTTATAAAGAGTTGTTGCCTGTTCTTTGTCGTAGTGGAGATAATATACATAGTTACCAATCAAAGTTGCATAAATACAAGGATCCGGATCAAGGATTTTTAATTGTTTTCCGTCACGCGTGATACGGCAGAGACTGTTGTTATCGAATGTAAAGAAAGCAAAACTGGCACTGTTACGGTCATTGTTGCGGACATAGTAAATATAGTGCTCATCTGCATTGATATACATGACGGTATCATCGCAAAGCTTTTTTAAATGATCTCCGTTGGAATCCATGGAATATAACCGGTAGTTATCATCCGGATTTGCAAAAAATACAGTGCCCCTGTCCTCACAGAAAAGTCCCGCATTGTATAGATTTCCGGCAGAATTTCCATTTACATAACTTTTATTATAGATAGTTCTGTCTTTCAGATTAGTAAAAAGTGCAATGCCTCCAAGAATGAGAATAATTACAAAAATCAGAAGAATCAGTTTTGATTTTTTCATATTGTAAGCCTCCTGTGTAAAAAGGAATAGATTATGTATACATCGAATTGCATGCATCGATGATACCTTTTGACCCTTTTATCATACATATAACCGGAGAATCTTTCAAGGATTACTTGCCTTTTATATGGATGTGTAATAAAATTTTAATATGAATTGAAGGAGTACATTTATGAGAGATTTACTGGAAATACGTAATGAAATTGACGAACTTGATGATAAAATCGTCGAGCTTTATGAAAGACGCATGCAGCTGACAACGGAAGTTGCAGAATATAAAATTGAGACTGGTAAACAAATCTTCGACAAGGAGAGAGAAGATTCCAAACTTCATATGTTAGAAGAAAAAACGCATACAGAAATTACACGAAAAGGCGTGCGGGAACTGTTTCAGCAGATTATGGCTATGAGCCGTAAAAATCAGTATAAGCTCCTGACTGCGCATGGTGTTAACTTTGATTGTGAGTTTACACCGGTAAAAGGATTGGATTATTCGAATGCGAGAATTGTCTTTCAGGGACTTGAAGGAGCATACAGTCAGGAAGCCATGGAACAGTTCTTTGGTGAGAACTGTGACAGTTTTCATGTAGACACATGGAAAGACGCGATGGAGGCTATCCGGACAGGAAAAGCAGATTATGCTGTTCTTCCGATTGAAAATTCATCGGCCGGCATCGTGTCAGAAAATTATGATTTGCTGGTAGAATATGATAATTATATTGTAGGAGAGCAGATTATACGCATCAATCATGCATTGCTTGGACTGGCAGATGCACAGGAATCAGATATTACAAAAATATATTCCCATAAGCAGTCATTGATGCAGTGCAGTGATTTCCTGGAAGAACACAAGGAATGGGAGAAGTTCAGTCTGAGCAATAATGCCGTGGCTGCAAAGAAAGTAAAAGAAGATGGCAGGGTGGATCAGGCAGCCATTGCAAGTGCAAAGAATGCAGAAATTTATGGATTAAAAGTGCTGAAAAATTCCATCCAGAACAATAAAAATAATTCTACTCGTTTTATTGTTGTGACTGGAAAGAAAATTTATACACCACAGGCAAACCGTATCAGCATCTGTTTTGAGGTAAACCATGAAAGTGGTGCGTTGTATCAGGCCCTTTCGCATTTTATTTATAATGATATCAATATGATCAATATTCAGTCACGGCCGATTCAGAATAAGAATTGGGAATATCGTTTTTTCGTTGATTTTGAGGGAACATTTTCGGATGATGCAGTACGTAATGCATTGCGGGGATTAAAAGAAGAGACAATTTCATTTAAAATACTTGGAACATACTAGAAGGGGTGAGCGTATGGTAGTTCATACATTTGCAGCAATATATATCGGAACCTATGATGTGAGTCTGAAAGTTTTCGAGTTCATGGATAAAAAGAAATTTCATCAGGTGGATCATATCAGGGCGCGTCTTGATTTGGGAAGTGATGCTTTTGCAGAGGGCAGAATCGGATATGAACGTGTGGAAGAGTTGTGTGAGACATTGGCACAGTTCAAAGAAATCATGGACAGTTATCGCGTGAAAGATTATGAAGTATTTGCGTCTGCGGTACTGCGTGATGCAGAGAACGAACTGTTTGTATTGAATCAGGTGTATTTGCGCACGGGATTTCATGTGAAGGTGGTCAGCAATTCAGAGCACCGGTTTATCAGTTACAAATCTGTAGCAGGGCAGGAAGCTTTCGAAAAAATGATACAAACGAGCGCTGCGGTGGTTGATGTGGGAGGCGCAAGTGTGCAGATCACGATTTTCCGTGAAGGAAGATTGATCACAACACAGCATATCGAGGCTGGAATCATGCGCCTGTATAATCTGTTGAGTGACAGAGGACATTCACTTGCATTGTATGAGACACAGATTGAAGAGTACATGAACAAAAAGCTGGAAGCCTTTCGTGCCATGTATATGACAGAAACGGTTGATTATGTCATCCTGATCAGTGATTATGCAACCGAACTGATTCGCAAAATGGATGAAAATGAACAGAAAAAGCGCCAGGTAAAATCAGAGAAATTTGTAAAATTTATTGAAAAGCTACAGAAAAAAACACTTGAGGAGATCACATACGAACTGAACTTATCAAATGATCATGAACCATTGATTATACCGGCAATCATTCTTTTTAAAACGCTGGTACAGAGTATCTGCCCTAAGACGGTCTGGGTACCAGGTGCAAATATACAGGATGGTATTGCCTATGATTACGGACAGAGTAAAAAGCTACTTTCCCTTACACATGATTTTGATGCGGATGTTCTTTCGGCAGCACATTTCCTGTCACAGCATTACAACAGCTATACACCGCATATTGAGGCACTTTCAAAACTTTCTACAAAGATTTTTGATGCAATGAAAAAAGTACATGGATTGGGAAAACGGCAGAGACTTTTACTGGAAGTGGCAACAATGTTGCATGATTGTGGAAAATATGTAAGCCTTTCGGAATCTCCGGAGAATGCATACCATATTATTATGTCATCAGAGATTATCGGACTGACACATCAGGAACGTGAAATTGTAGCAATGGTCGTATTGTATAACACATTGCCTCTCGATCCGTACGAAGAATTGTCAGACCGGCTGAGCGAAGACGATTATTTATGTGTTGCAAAATTATCTGCCATTCTTCGAGTGGCCAATGCTTTGGATCAGAGCCATAAACAGAAGTTTAAAAATATCCGGATTACAGTCAAGGAGCGTAATCTTGTTTTTACAGTAGAGGCTTTTGAAGACATATCACTGGAGGAAGCATTGTTTGAGGCAAAGACCGCATATTTTGAAAATATTTACAGCATGAAGCCGATTTTGAAACAGAAACGCATATATAATTGCTGAGGAGGTATCTATGGAAGCAAAGATTGATTTTAAAAATCCAAGTTATTATGACAACCGCGAATTGAGCTGGATTAAATTTGATAATCGTGTATTGAATGAGGCAAAAGATAAGACAATCCCACTTTTAGAGAGACTTAAATTTGTAAGTATTACCTCTTCAAATCTGGATGAATTTTTTATGGTACGAGTTGCATCGTTACTCGATATGGTTCATGCAAATTACAAAAAACGTGATATTGCAGGGATGACCGCAGGGGAGCAGCTTGCTGCAATCAACAGTGCGACGAGAGAACTGGTCAATACACAGTACAATACGTATACTCGCTCACTTGTTCCGTTGATGAATAAAGAAGGTATCTATCTGGTGGATGCTTATGAGGATCTGACAAAGGAACAGGAAAAATTTGTCGACCGCTATTTTATGGAGAGTGTTTATCCGGTTCTTACTCCTATGGCTGTAGATGCTTCACGACCGTTTCCGCTCATTCGAAACAAGACATTGAATATTGCAGCATTGTTAAGCAGCAAACAAGCAGGGGATGAGACTGTTTTTGCAACGGTACAGGTACCGAGTGTTCTTCCACGTCTGGTACAGATTCCGAGTGAAGAAGGAACAAAGTCATTTATTTTACTGGAACAGATTATCGAGCGGAATATCGGAATTCTGTTTTCAAATTACAAAGTGTTGTGCGCGTATCCATACCGTATTATGCGAAATGCCGATCTGACCATTGATGAGGATGAGGCATCCGATCTGTTAAAAGAGATTGAGAGTAAGCTGAAAATGCGCCAATGGGGCGAAGTAATCCGACTTGAGATCGAAGATAAGGCAGACAAAAAACTGTTGAAGTTTTTAAAGACGGAGTTAAAAGTGGCACAGGAAGATGTATTTCATATTGCAGGTCCGATCGATCTTACATTTCTTATGAAATTATATGGTATTGAAGGTTATGATCATCTGCGCTATAAACCATATACACCACAGCGTGTTCCGGAGATTGAACCGGGCAGTGATATTTTTGATGCAATCCGTAAAGGAGATATTTTCCTTCATCATCCGTATGAAACATTTGATCCGGTTGTAGACTTTATCCGTCAGGCGTCCGTGGACCCGGATGTTCTTGCAATCAAGCAGACTCTGTATCGTGTCAGTGGCAATTCGCCGATTATCAGCAGTCTGGCACAGGCGGCAGAAAATGGAAAACAGGTCACGGTACTTGTAGAGTTGAAAGCCCGGTTTGATGAGGAACATAATATTGTATGGGCGAAGAAACTGGAACAGGCAGGATGCCACGTAATCTATGGACTCGTCGGTTTAAAGACACACAGTAAGATTGCACTGGTTGTACGTAGAGAAGAGGATGGAATCCGCAGATATGTTCATCTTGGAACCGGAAATTACAATGATTCTACGGCAAAACTGTATACTGATTGTGGAATTTTTACGTGTAAAGAATCTATAGGTGAAGATGCGACAGCTGTCTTTAACATGCTTTCCGGATATTCAGAACCGCTTTCCTGGAATGAACTTATTCTGGCACCGTACTGGTTGCGTGATAAATTTCTACATTTGATTGCCAGAGAAAAAAAACATGCACAGCAGGGGCGTGAAGCACGTATTGTTGCAAAAATGAATTCTCTTTGTGATCCGGGAATTATCGAGGCACTGTATGAGGCATCAGCGGCTGGAGTGAAAATTGATCTGATCGTGCGCGGAATCTGCTGCCTTAAGGTTGGTATTCCGGGTGTGAGTGAGAATATTACGGTCCGCTCCATTGTTGGAAACTTCCTGGAACACAGTCGCATTTTCTATTTCTGGAATGATGGAAATACAGAAGTTTATATGGGAAGCGCAGACTGGATGCCAAGAAACCTCGATCGTCGCGTGGAAATCATTTTCCCTGTTCTTGAAGAAGAATTGAAAGAAAAAGCGTTGCATATTCTTGAGGTAGAACTTGCAGATAACGTCAAAGCGAGAGTGATGCAGGCAGATGGCACATATGAAAAGCTTGACAAGAGAGGAAAAGTTCTGGTAAACTCACAGGAGCAGTTTTGCCAGGAGGCAAAAGATGCTGTGCCGAAAGAGCAGTTTGCTGGAAGCCAGAGAATTTTTATACCAGCAGAGCCGGCTGAATAATTTAGAAGAAAATTAATTAGATATTTTCTGTTGACACAGAGAAAAAAGTGTGATAGAGTTTAATAGTTGTTAGAAACAAGTAGAGTATCCACTCTCACCTAAGCGCAATTGGGCGACTTAGCGTTAATACTTTAACATTCCGTATGTATGTTAGATGTAATAGTGGATAGTCTGCCTATCCACTATTTTTTATTGGAGGTACAAGACTATTAGCGAATTAATGATTAATGAACAAATCAGAGACAGAGAGGTTCGCCTGATTGGGCCTGATGGAGAGCAGATTGGCGTTGTTTCATCAAGAGAAGCTCAGAAGATTGCGGACGAAGCAGGACTTGATCTTGTAAAAATTGCTCCGAATGCGAAGCCACCTGTCTGTAAGGTGATTGATTATGGCAAGTATCGTTACGAACTGGCTCGTAAAGAGAAAGATGCCAAGAAAAAGCAGAAGACGGTTGAACTGAAAGAGATTCGTCTGTCACCGAATATTGATACCAATGATTTGAATACAAAGATGAATGCTGCAAAGAAATTCCTTGCAAAAGGAAACAAAGTAAAGATCACACTTCGATTCAGAGGTCGTGAGATGGCTCATATGAGTAGCAGTAAACACATCTTGGATGATATTGCTGAGAATCTCTCCGATGTAGCTGTAGTGGAGAAAGCACCAAAGATCGAAGGTAGAAGTATCGGTATGGTGTTGGCGGAGAAAAGATAACATTTTAAGGAGGAATAAACAATGCCAAAAATGAAGACTAGCAGAGCTGCTGCAAAACGTTTCAAAGTAACAGGAACAGGAAAGTTAAAGAGAAATAAAGCTTACAAGAGACATATCTTAACAAAGAAGACAACAAAGACTAAGAGAAATCTTAGAAAGCCAGCTATGACTGATCAGACAAACGTTAAGAATATGAAGAAGATTTTACCATACATGTAAGATTTGTTAAGGAGGATATAAAAGATGGCAAGAGTTAAAGGCGGATTAGGCGCTAAGAAAAGACATAATAGAGTTTTAAAGTTAGCAAAGGGATACAGAGGAGCTCGTTCTAAGCAGTATCGTGTAGCTAAGCAGTCCGTAATGAGAGCCTTAACAAGTTCTTATGCTGGACGTAAAGAGAGAAAGAGACAGTTTCGTCAGTTATGGATTGCACGTATCAATGCTGCAGCTCGTTTAAACGGACTTTCATACAGCCAGTTCATGCATGGCTTAAAGCTTGCTGGAGCTGACTTAAACCGTAAGGTATTAGCTGATATGGCTGTTACAGATGCAGAAGGTTTTGCAAAACTTGTTGAAGTTGCAAAGAAAGCTTTAGCATAATATTTGAAATGATATATAAATCCGGACAAGCTATTGTCCGGATTTTTTTTGCGTTACACGATATTCTTTTGGGGAGAGACCTTTTTTCTTATGGAATGTTTTGGAAAAATATAAACCATTATCAAATCCTACCGAATTAGCGATTGCGGTAATGGAAAGGTTCGAATGTTCTAACAGATAGCAGGCCTGTTTCATGCGAAAGTCGGTAAGATACTCTTTTGGAGATTGCTGCATAACTATTTCAAAGGAACGAAAGAGGTGACTGCGGCTTAAACCGACATAAGAAGCTATGTCTTCGACGGTAATCGGATAGGAATAATTGGCACTGATATATTCGATGCTTTTCTGGACATAAGTGTTGGCTGAATTTTGTGTTTCTTTTTTATGTGCACATTGAATGAAAAGCGCAAGTGTAGTATACAAACGACCGGTCATTTCTACTGCGTGTTCAAATCCGTTTCCTCTGGCATCATAAATATGCAGAAGCTGACGCTTGATTTCGTTCCCATTTTTTACATCATGGATAAAGGGTGCGTTTTTTGAAAAATCCGTTGCCTGCAAGATCATTGCTGCATCGCTCCCGGTAAATCCCACCCAGGCATATTCCCAGGGATCTGTTTCATCTGCCTGATAAACGACTTCCGTGTTGGGATAGACAAGGAAAGCATCGCCTTCCTCTAGTGCATGAACAGAGGTTCCGAGCTTGTAAGTGCCTTTGCCGGAGATAATATAATGTATGAGATAGTGATCACGAATACCTGGACCCCATTGGTAATTTGCATCACATCGCTGATAGCCTACGTTGTATACGGAAAGAGATACCAGTTCTTTGTCGGTTGCTTTATAAGAATTTTTATATTTATCATTCATAAAATTATTCCTTTTGTGTTTCTTTGCCTTTATTATAGAGGAAAGAATGTGCCTATGCAACATTATTACATGTTTTTTCATACATTTTCTTCTGTACAACCGAGGAAGGATGGACTAGAATAATATTAAAGAGATGGGGAACGTAAACCCAATATAATTAAGAAAAGGAGACTGAATTATGGCGATTTTAGTTACTGGTGGAGCTGGATATATCGGAAGTCATACATGTGTAGAATTATTGGATGCAGACTATGAAGTTGTTGTGTTGGACAATTTATCCAATGCATCTGAAAAGTCATTGGAAAGAGTAGAGGCATTGACAGGTAAGAAAGTGACGTTCTATAAGGGCGATATTCTTGACCGGGATATTTTAAACAAGATTTTTGCGGAGCAGAAGATTGACAGCTGTATTCATTTTGCGGGATTGAAAGCGGTTGGCGAATCTGTTGCAAAGCCTTGGGAATATTACAATAATAATATCGCTGGAACATTGACACTGGTAGATGTAATGCGCCAGAATGGATGCAAGAATATTATCTTTTCTTCATCTGCAACTGTATACGGAGATCCTGCAGAAATCCCGATTACCGAGAACTGCCCGAAGGGACAGTGTACAAATCCTTACGGCTGGACAAAGTCTATGCTTGAACAGATTCTTTCGGATATTTACAAAGCAGACAACGAGTGGAATGTAATTCTTCTCCGTTACTTTAATCCAATCGGAGCTCATCCAAGCGGAACAATGGGAGAGAACCCAAATGGTATTCCGAACAACCTTATGCCTTATATTACGCAGGTTGCAGTTGGCAAATTAAAAGAACTGGGTGTATTTGGAAATGATTATGATACTCCGGATGGAACCGGTGTGCGTGATTACATCCATGTGGTAGATCTGGCAGTTGGACATGTAAAAGCATTAAAGAAAATTGAAGAAAAGGCTGGATTATGTATCTATAATCTTGGAACAGGCCATGGATACAGCGTTCTTGATATCGTAAAGAATTTTGAGGCAGCAAATGATATCAAGATCCCATATGTAATCAAAGACCGCCGTCCGGGAGATATTGCTACTTGTTATTGCAATCCAGGTAAAGCAGAACGAGAGCTTGGATGGAAAGCACAGTATGGTATCAAAGAAATGTGTGCAGATTCCTGGAGATGGCAGAAGAATAATCCAAACGGATATGAGGACTAATTTGTAGTAATTTGATAAAAATTTGAAAAAGTTTAAACAAATTACAAAAAAAGCTTGACGAACGTATAATGCTATGATAGTATAATAGACGGTTCGTTGGTCAAGCGGTTAAGACGCCGCCCTCTCACGGCGGAAACACGGGTTCGATTCCCGTACGGACTGCTCTATTATACAATATAATAGCCCAACCCGGAAATAAGCGTTGCTTGCAACGCTTATTTTTATTTGGACAATTGTTGTGGTGGAAAACCATGAGGGTGTGTATATGGTGGTATGTTAGTGCAAAAAGTGATCAGTGTTGGAACGGAACAGATCATGTATTTACAGTAGAGTGTACTTTGAACGGGGTACATACAAATGATCAGGGCACAACAGAGACTCTGAGTATAATTTCTTGTTCGGCTGAATAAAGCAGAAAAGCGGGTGTAAAAAATAAAAGAAAATATTTAAAAGAAAAGCTTGACGAATGAATTGTGCTATGGTAGTATAATAAACGGTTCGTTGGTCAAGCGGTTAAGACGCCGCCCTCTCACGGCGGAAACACGGGTTCGATTCCCGTACGGACTGCTGAAAACAGATGCATTTAATGCATCTGTTTTTTGTTGCGTATAAACGAAATTAAAAAAGCATAGCTCAGACATGAATGCAATGACAAAACTATGCTTTTACAAATTTTATTTTACAGGTTAATTGTTAACTCAATCGGGCAGTGGTCGGAACCGAATATATCAGTATGGATAGCGGCATCTTTCAATTGCGTATCCAAACGCTTTGAAGTAATAAAATAATCAATGCGCCATCCAGCATTTTTTTCCCGGGCTTTAAAACGGTAGGACCACCAGGAGTATATATTCTCTGCATCTGGATAGAAATAACGGAAAGTGTCCGTAAAACCGGCATCCAGAAGTTCAGTCATTTTATTTCGTTCTTCGTCAGAAAATCCGGCATTTTTATGATTTGTTTTTGGATTTTTTAAGTCAATTTCTTCATGTGCTACATTAAGGTCTCCGCAAAGAATTACCGGTTTCTTTTGATCTAATTCTATAAGATAGGAGCGGAAGGCGTCTTCCCATTGCATACGGTAGGAAAGACGGGCCAGTTCATTTTGCGAGTTTGGGGTATAGCAGGTGACGAGATAGAAATTTCCATATTCTAAAGTGATGACTCGTCCTTCGGTATCGTGTTCTGGGATATTTAATCCATATGAGACGGAAATTGGTTCGTGTCTGGTAAAAATAGCAGTGCCGGAATATCCTTTTTTCTCGGCGTAATTCCAATACTGATGATAGCCGGGGAGATCGAGAGCGATTTGCCCTTCCTGTAATTTGGATTCCTGTATACAAAAGAAGTCTGCATCTGTGGAATTAAAGTATTCTAAAAATCCCTTTTGCACACAGGCGCGCAGACCGTTGACGTTCCATGAGATAAATTTCATAGTTTCGTTTCCTCCTTTTAAATTTCGATGGTTCTAAAATATCCTTGATAAAGAAAATTATACAACCTATTATACATTTTACCTGTAAAGAGTAGGAAAAGTAAATAAGTAAATAAAATGAAAAAAGTGCTTGACGGATAGTATATGCTATGATAGTATAATAAACGGTTCGTTGGTCAAGCGGTTAAGACGCCGCCCTCTCACGGCGGAAACACGGGTTCGATTCCCGTACGGACTGCTAAGACAGATGTGAAATTCACATCTGTCTTTTTTATGTTTGCAGAGAAAATGCTAACTTGAAAAAGGAAATTCCGGTGCAGTGGAAGGTAAAATTAAACTTTGCAACTTTTGTTGAAAAGTTTAGAATTCTATATTGATTTCAAAAATGAAAAGAGTTAAAATGTAAGTAAGAAGATGATCGGATAGAAAATGCATAAAAGATATTGGATTTATTGATAATCCTGCGGAATAAGGGGACGATATGGGGAAATGTGAAATGGTGTGAGGCTGGTAATGTCGGAGCTGCCAGTGTTCTGCGGTTAAGGAGGTGCCCGGATGAAAAAAAACATAAAAAATCTTTGTATCCTTTTATGTATGGTGCTGGTGTTTACAGGTGTTACAGCCTGCGCCGGACAGCAGGAGGAGGGAAATACAATGGCCGATGTGCCGGCTTCCAAAACGGAGAGCTCAGAGAAGACAGAGGCAGACAATACTGAGGAGGTCTATCAGGAACTGACAATAGACCAACAGCAATTGCCGGAATATTATGATTTTGTTTCAAAAACATATAATGATATTCTGTCCGAAAAAGAGAACGAAAATATTGTTTATGCACCAATGAATTTTTATTTGTCATTGTCTATGCTAAGTGAAATGACAGAAAATGAAGCCCGAAAAGAACTGCAGAATGCACTTGGATATCAGGATCTGGATAAGCATACAATAGAGGTGCAGAATTTTGTGAATTTCCTCAAGCAACGTCAGCAAAACGATCCGGACGGTGTTTTGGGCAGACTGAATCTGGATAATTCCTTCTGGCTTCAGGATACACTGGATTATCGGGAAGCAGTCATGAATAAACTGCAGATGGGATATGGTCTGGAGGTGTTCAAGGGAGACTTCACAAATTCAGAGTTCCAGAAGAAAATGACAGATTGGGTGTATGAAAAGACCAATCATGCTTTACAGCCACAGTTTAGTGATCTGATAAATTCACCGGAGGATAATGCTTTTAGTATCATAAGCACACTGGACTATATTGGACAGTGGACCGATACATTTGACATAGACGATACCCAAAAAGGAATTTTTTATTGTGGTGATGGCACGCAGACCGAGTGTGAGTTTATGAATTCTGAGGATGAAGGATACAAATTTCACGACTACCTGAAAGGGGAAGATTATATCTCCACAGCGCTGCGCACGAACACAAGAGAAAAAATGATTTTTATTCTTCCGGATGAGAAACAGGACATTTACGATTTCTGGAATGGAGATCGTTTGACGGAGATTCTTTCAGCCTGGGAGAACGACGAGTGTAGTAAAGCAAAACTGAAATTCAGTGTTCCGAAGTTCAACTGCTCCAGCAAAACTGACCTGAAGACAATTGCGGAAAAAATGAAAGTAAATCAGGTGTTTGATCCGTCTTCTGGGGCATTTGCGCCATTATCGGATGATCCGCTGTATCTGTCAGATATAAAGCAAGAGGCAAGTATCTCAATTGATGAAACGGGGTGCAGCGTGGCATCTTATATTCATGTGAGCGCAGCTGGGGCAGAACCAAAGGAATATGATGAGGTGGAGATCTGTCTGGATCGACCATTTTATTACATCATATGTAAAGAAGGAGTTCCATTTTTGATTGGCTTCGTTCATAATCCTGTAGAATAAGTGTGTCTGAATGGATGGAAGAGAACAGATATTGCAAAGAAAATGCGAGAAATTACGCTTTTTCCCTTGAAATAAGAAGAAAAGAGTGTTATGATGCATTTTAGTAACATAGTCAACTAGGTTGAGAGAGGGCATTCGTCCTCTCTCAATTTTATGTTAAATTATTTATGGATGAAAGAAAAGAGGTGGTAAGATGTCTAAGGCAAGCATTTATGAAACAAAGACGGAGAATTTGATTCTACCTATTTTAGAGAGAATGAATTTTGAACTTGTAGATGTAGAGTATGTAAAAGAAGGAAGTAACTGGTATCTTCGTGCCTACATTGACAAGGAGGGCGGAATTACAATCAATGATTGTGAAGCTGTTGCAAGAGAAATGAATGAACTGTTAGACGCAGAAGATTTTATTCCGGATTCTTATACGTTTGAAGTGAGCTCTCCAGGACTTGGAAGACCTCTGAAAAAAGAAAAAGACTTTGTCCGTAATATGGGAAAAGAAATAGAAATTCGCACGTATCGCGCGATTGACCGATGCAAAGAGTTTTACGGAACTCTTACATCCTACGATGCAGATTCTGTGACAATTACAGATGGGGAAGGAAAAACAATTACATTTTTGCGTTCCGATATTGCACTGATACGTCAGGCGGTTATATTTTAAATCTATTTTAGCGTAAGATAACACAACAAATAGGAGGAAAGAATCATGAATAATGAGTTATTAGAAGCGTTAAATATACTAGAACAGGAGAAAAACATCAGCAAAGAGACTTTGCTTGAGGCAATCGAAAATTCTTTACTTACTGCCTGCAAGAACCATTTTGGAAAAGCAGAGAATGTAAAAGTTGTCATTGATCCGGATACTTGTGAATATCATTGTTTTCAGGAAAAAACAGTTGTTGAAAATGTAGAAGATCCAATCGAGCAGATTTCTCTTCCAAATGCACAGATGATTAACCGCAAGTATGAGCTTGGCGATGTTGTTCAGGTTGAAGTGAAATCGAAAGAGTTCGGCCGTATCGCCACACAGAATGCAAAGAACGTGATTTTGCAGAAAATTCGCGAAGAAGAACGCAAAGTTATTTACGATGAGTACAATAGCAAAGAAAAAGAGGTTGTTACCGGTGTTGTACAGCGTTATATAGGAAAGAATGTCAGCATTAATTTAGGAAAGGCAGATGCGCTTCTTACAGAAAGTGAGCAGATCAAAGGAGAGGTATTCAATCCGACGGATCGTGTAAAAGTATATATCCTCGAGGTAAAAGCTACTTCAAAGGGACCAAAGATTCTTGTTTCAAGAACTCATCCAGAACTGGTAAAGAGATTGTTTGAATCAGAAGTTGCGGAAGTACGTGAGGGTATTGTTGAAATTAAGGCAATTTCCCGTGAGGCAGGAAGCCGTACAAAGATCGCAGTATGGTCTAATGATCCGGATGTTGATCCGGTAGGCGCATGTGTCGGTATGAACGGAGCGCGTGTCAATGCCATTGTAAATGAGTTACGCGGTGAGAAGATAGATATTATTACTTGGGATGAAAATCCTGCAATTTTAATTCAAAATGCATTAAGCCCTGCAAAAGTTATTTCCGTTATTGCAGATGCAGATGAAAAATCTGCAAAAGTTGTTGTTCCGGATTACCAGTTATCCCTTGCAATTGGTAAGGAAGGACAGAATGCAAGACTGGCAGCAAGACTGACAGGATTTAAAATCGATATTAAGAGTGAGACACAGGCGAGAGAGTCCGGAGACTTTATTGATTACGAAAATGATTATGAGGATGATGAAGAATATTATGATGACTATGAGTCTAATGAGACAGCATCCGCAGAATCAGAGCCTGAATACACTGAAAATGCGACAGATGCAGAGGAATAATTATGGCAAATAAAAAAATTCCATTGCGACAGTGCGTTGGCTGTGGCGAGATGAAAGCGAAAAAGGAACTCATTCGTGTGATTAAAAATGATGAGGGCGTTTTCCTGGATGCCAGTGGACGCAAAAACGGAAGAGGCGCATATATTTGTGCTGATACAGACTGCTTGGAAAAAGCAAGAAAATCCAAGGGACTTGAGAGATCCTTGAAAGTTGCAATTCCGGATGAAGTGTATGAGAACCTGGAAAAGGAGATGAGTATACTTGCAGAACGATAAAGTATTATCCATGTTAGGGATTGCAGCAAAATCGGGAAATGTAGTTAGTGGTGAATTTTCCACAGAAAAAGCAGTGAAAACAGGCCATGCTTATTTGGTAATTGTTTCAGAAGAAGCATCTGATAATACCAGAAAAAGTTTTATGAATATGACAGAGTTTTATGACGTGCCGTGTTATTGTTATGGAAGCAAGGAAGCGTTGGGAAGATGTATCGGAAAGGAATTCCGTGCATCACTTGCAGTGACAGATGAGAATCTTGCGCGGGCTGTGGAAAATAAATTGAAAAAAACTGAATAATGGAGGTAGTTCATTTATGGCAAAAATGAGAGTTCATGAACTTGCAAAAGAATTAAATATAAAATCACAGGATATCATAGAATTGTTAAGTACAACAGATTATGCAGTAAAAAGCGCATCCAGCGGAATTGAAGATGCTGCACAGGCTGTTGTCCGTAACAAATTTTCTAAAAAAGAAGATACAAAACCAGCTGCAAAAGCAGAAAAGGCAGTGACAAAAGCAGAGGACGCAAAGACAGAAGAAGGAAAAGAACGTCCGAAGAAAAAGTCAAGCATCACAGCGGTATTCAATGCACAGTACAGCAAGCAGTCAAGAAGACCGGGGCAGGGGAACGGGAACAATAACAGAAACAACCGTGATAATAACCGCGGTTCTCGAAGAGACAATGGGCAACAGCGTCCGGAACAGCACAGCATTATCCGCCCACGTCCGGTTGGAGAGCGCGCAATGCGTCCAATCAGCGAGCGTACAGCAAGTAATGTGGATGATTTTGCAGAGAGCCGTCCGGCTAAGCAGAATGCAGAAAAGCAGAATAACCGTCCACAGAATGGAAACCGTCAGGATCGTCCGAACCGTTCCAATGGGGATCGTCCGCAGAACGGAAACCGTCAGGATCGCCAAAATCGTCAGGATCGCCCGAATCGTTCCAATGGAGATCGTCCACAGAATGGAAATCGTCAGGAACGTCCACTGAACGATCGCAATAATGACAGAAGAAATAACAACAAGGGACGTTTTGATAAAGAACTCAATCGTTTTAACAAAGAAGCAGCTGCAGCTGCTCCAGAAGAAGTAAGAGGAAAAGAAGGCCGTGACCGCAATAACGATCGCCGCAACAACAATCGTCATCAGGAGCATGATAAACTCGGCGGAAAGCGTCAGGAAAATTATGTAAACTTAGAGAAGCATGGCGGAAAGAAGAAACCTCAGCAGCAACCACAGAAACCAAAGGAAGATGAGGATGTAATCAAGACTATAACTTTACCGGAGAAGATGACCATCCGTGATCTTGCTGATAAGATGAAAGTGCAGCCGGCAGCTATCGTTAAAAAGTTGTTTATGAAAGGTCAGATGGTAACCGTAAATCAGGAGATTGATTTTGATGCTGCAGAAGAAATTGCGTTAGAGTTCAACTATATTTGTGAGCCGGAAGAAAAAGTTGATGTGATTGCAGAACTTCTCAAAGAAGATGAGGAAGATCCAAAGAATCTTGTTCCACGTCCACCTGTAGTCTGTGTTATGGGTCATGTTGATCATGGTAAAACATCTCTGTTGGATGCAATCCGTTCCACACGTGTGACAGACCGTGAGGCTGGTGGTATCACACAGCACATTGGTGCATCTGTTGTATCAATCAACGGACAGAATATCACATTCCTGGATACTCCGGGACATGAGGCGTTTACTGCAATGCGTATGCGTGGTGCAAATTCTACAGATATCGCAATTCTTGTTGTAGCTGCAGATGACGGTGTTATGCCACAGACTGTAGAGGCGATCAACCATGCGAAAGCAGCTGGAGTAGAAATCATTGTTGCCGTCAACAAGATCGATAAGCCAAGTGCCAATATTGAAAAAGTTAAGCAGGAATTATCCGAGTATGAACTGATTCCGGAAGACTGGGGAGGAAGCACGATTTTTTGTCCGGTTTCTGCACATACCAAAGAAGGTATTGATAATCTTCTGGAGATGATTCTTCTTACCGCTGAAGTATTGGAACTGAAGGCAAATCCGAACCGTAATGCAAGAGGCCTTGTTATTGAGGCACAGCTGGATAAGGGACGCGGTGCAGTTGCGACAGTTCTTGTACAGAAAGGTACACTTCACGTAGGAGATTCCATCGCGTGCGGAAGCAGCTATGGTAAAGTACGTGCAATGATCGATGACAAGGGACAGCGTGTGAAGAAAGCAATTCCTTCTACGCCAGTTGAAATCCTTGGTCTGAATAGTGTTCCGGCGGCAGGCGAGACATTTGTTGTCTGCGATTCTGATAAGGAAGCTAAGGCATTTGCTGACACTTATATTTCAGAAGAAAAGAATCGACTGATTGAAGATACAAAAGCAAAGATGTCACTGGATGATCTGTTCTCACAGATTCAGTCTGGTAATATGAAAGAATTAGATATTATTGTAAAAGCCGATGTACAGGGATCCGTTGAGGCAGTAAAACAGTCACTTGTCAAACTGTCCAATGAGGAAGTTGTCGTTAAAGTGATTCATGGTGGTGTTGGTGCCATCAACGAATCTGATGTTATCCTTGCATCTGCATCTAATGCAATCATTATCGGATTTAATGTCCGTCCGGATCCAATTGCAAAGGTTACAGCAGATAATGAGGGCGTAGATATCCGACTTTACAAGGTTATTTACAATGCAATTGAAGATGTAGAAGCAGCTATGAAGGGTATGTTAGATCCGGTATTCGAAGAAAAGGTAATCGGTCACGCAGAAATCCGTCAGATTTTCAAGGCTTCTGGTGTTGGAAATATTGCAGGTTCTTACGTGCTTGACGGTGTGATGGAAAGAGGCTGTCGTGTACGTATTTCACGTGAAGGAAACCAGATCTTTGAAGGTGATCTTGCGTCACTCAAGCGTTTCAAGGATGATGTTAAGGAAGTTAAGACAGGATTCGAGTGTGGTCTTGTATTCGACGGATTTAACGATATTCAGGAATTTGATCAGGTAGAAGCATATAAGATGGTAGAAGTACCAAGATAGGATATAGAATGAGAAAAAACAGTATTAAAAATATTCGTATCAATGAAGAAGTGATGCGTGAACTGTCCAATATCATCCGTGGAGAAATCAAGGATCCGAGAATTAATCCTATGACCAGTGTAGTGGCTGTAGAGGTTGCTCCGGATCTGAAGACTGCAAAAGCATATATCAGTGTCCTTGGCGATGAACAATCGCAGAAGGACACACTTGCAGGCCTTCGTTCCGCAGAGGGATTTATTCGTGTGAAACTTGCTAAATCCATTAATCTTCGCAATACACCGGAGATTAAATTTGTATTGGATCAGTCAATTGAATATGGAATTCGTATGTCAAAGATGATTGATGATGTTACAAAGAATCAGAAGGAGTCTGCCGATGAAGAAGCTTGATGCTGTATTGGAAAATAAACATTTGATAGGCATCGCCGGACATGTGCGTCCGGATGGAGATTGTGTCGGTTCCACACTTGCAGTCTATAATTACATTCGCACCTATTATCCGGATGCGGATGTAAGACTGTATTTGGAACCGATTCCAAATATTTTTAAGTTTTTACGCTATTCCGAGGAGATTAAAAGCGAATATACAGATGAAGATATTTTTGATCTGTTTATAGCACTTGACTGTGGAGATACCGGAAGACTTGGAAATACAGCAAAATATTTTGAAAGTGCAAAACACACGTATTGTGTGGATCATCATGTAAGCAATCAGGCGTTTGCAGAGGAAAATTACATTTTTCCGGAAGCAAGTTCTACCTGTGAGCTTGTATATGAACTGATGGATGCACAGAAAGTGACAAAAGAGATTGCAGAGTGTCTCTATACAGGAATGGTACACGATACCGGAGTCTTTCAGTACAGCTGTACCTCGGCGAAGACTATGAATATTGCAGGTATTCTGATGGAAAAAGGAATCGACTTTTCCAAAATTGTGGATGAAACTTTTTATACAAAGACATATAATCAGAACCGTGTCATGGGACAGGCTTTATTGGACAGCCGGCTTTATCTGAATGATCAATGTATCGTCAGTGTGATTACACAGAAACAGATGAAACAATTTGATGTTCTTCCAAAGCACTTAGATGGCATTGTTAATCAGCTGCGTGTGACAAAAGATGTAAAACTTGCTGTATTTATTTACGAAAATGAGGATGGAAGTTTTAAAGTAAGTCTCCGGGTAAACGGAAACTTTGATGCGGCTTCTCTTGCAATGCATTTCGGAGGTGGCGGACATGTGAAAGCTGCCGGCTGCACTATGTACGGTACGCAGGAACAGGTGGTTTCCACGTTACTGGAAGAAGTGGAAAAGAGATTGTAGGTAGACAATGATTAACGGAATTGTAAATGTTTATAAAGAAAGCGGATTTACCAGTTTTGATGTGGTGGCTAAAATGCGTGGCATTTTTCATCAGAAAAAAATTGGACATACCGGAACCCTTGATCCGGACGCACAGGGAGTATTACCTGTGTGTCTGGGGCGGGCAACAAAAGTGTGTGATCTTCTGACGGACAAAGACAAAGAATACGAAGCTGTAATGCTTTTAGGAATGACGACAGATACACAGGATGTATCAGGAAACGTTTTGAGCCGACAGGAAGTCACTGTGTCAGAAGATGCGGTAAAAACAGTAATCGCTTCCTTTGAGGGAGAATATATGCAGATTCCACCGATGTATTCCGCATTGAAAGTCAACGGACAGAAACTATGCGATCTCGCGCGCAAAGGAATTGAAGTGGAACGCAAGGCGCGACCGGTGACGATACATAAAATTCAAATCTTAGAAATCAATCTGCCGAGAGTCTGCATGAGAGTGGAGTGTTCAAAAGGCACATATATCCGCACGCTTTGTCAGGATATTGGAGAAAAGCTGGGATGCGGAGCCTGCATGGAAAGTCTTCTTCGAACAAGAGTCAGTGAGTTTCGACTGGATGGTGCGCTTCGCCTGCAACAGATTGAAGAACTGGTACAGCAGGAAGATTTTTCTTTTGTACAGTCAGTCGACTCTGTTTTTATGCAGTATGATTTTGCACAGGTAATGAAGACTGCTAAAAAAATGGTGGAGAACGGCAATCGGATTCCGAAGGAAATGATTTGTAATATGTGTCAGGAAAAAGAACAGAAATGCATTCGTTTGTATGACTGGGAGGACCGGTTTATCGGGCTGTATGCCTATATGCCGCAGGAACAGGATTTTAAACCAATAAAATTATTTATTTAATAAAAAGATATGCAGTATATAACCAATACACTTGAATTTAAAATTGAAGAAAGTACAGTAATTTCATTAGGAAAATTTGACGGTCTGCATCGTGGTCATGAGCTGCTGATGAAAAATCTCATGCAAAAGAAGCAGGAGCATGGTTATCAGGCAGTGGTGTTTACTTTTGACATTCCGCCTCGTGCTGAGGTTGCGGATGTGGAGGCACATGTACTTACTACGAATGAAGAAAAACGTTGGATTTTTGAACATACCGGAATTGACTATCTGATCGAATGTCCTTTTACACAGGAAATTATGCATATGCCTCCAGAAGAGTTTGTACGCTGGATGGTAGAAGCATTGCATGTGAAATGTTTTGTTGTGGGAAAGGACTTTCATTTTGGATATCAGCGCAAAGGAGATTATCAGGTTTTACAGCAGCATGCAAAAACTTATGGTTACGAAGTTGTAGTTCTTGATAAAATGCAGGAGTATGGAAGAGATATCAGCAGTACGTTTATCCGGGAAGAAATTGCTTGTGGAAATATAGAAAAAGCAAATGAACTGCTTGGCTATTCTTTTTTTGCAAAAGCAAAAATCATTCATGGAAAGCAGCTTGGCAGGACGATTGGGATTCCAACGATCAACATGGAACTTCCGAAAGAAAAACTGTTACCACCGAGAGGCGTGTATGCCACAAAAGTATGGATTGATCATAAGTGGTACGCGGGAGTTACCAATGTCGGCTGTAAACCTACGGTAAGCAATACGGGGAAAGTTGGAGTGGAAACCAATATTCTGAACTTTGAGGCTGACTTATATGGCAAAGATTTGGAAGTCTTTTTTCTGCATTTTATACGCCCGGAGAAGAAATTTGATTCGGTGGAATCATTAAAAGAGCAGATAGAACGCGATGTACAGACCAGCCGGGAGTATTTTGAAAAGAATATTCTGCTGTATGATGAAAATATAAACAAAAGATAAATGTTACGAAAATATTACAGAAATAATTGACATTTCGTAACAAAATTGTTATACTCATAGCTGTTATACAGGAGACATATCGTTGATGTGTCTCTATGATTTTTGTATGGAGGAATCTATGAAGTTTAAGAATCTTATTCGCGCAGGAGTTCTTTTTGGAGTCGCTGCGATTATGGCTGGAACGATTGTTGTTTCATCTACACAGAAAAATCAGGACGATAGATCAGCGCAGAGTATGACAGAGGCGGGGCTTACCGCTGGCGTAACACAGGCTTTGAATGTAAATAATATGGAATCTGTTGATGTTACGGCAGGCGTTTCCGATGTCCTTATGGATACAACGGATGTAGATGTAACGGATACCGGATTGAATGCGGTGGCAGCTGCGATGGAAGATACGACAACTGATACAGCAGAAAACGTATCATATGAGGCTGCTCAAGATGCAAAGAATGCCTCGGACGAAAAAAATATAGCCGAAATCTGTGGCTACACGAACCTCGGCATTGCGCAGGTAGATGGCTCTTTAAATGTTCGTAAAGGCGCAGGAACAGACAGCAAAGTGGTTGGCAAAATGTCAAATCATGATGCCTGTGAAATCCTTGGCAAAAAAGATGGATGGATCAAGATCAAATCTGGAAAAGTAAAAGGATATGTAAAAAGCGGATACCTGTTAAAGGGTGATGCTGCGCTTGCAATTGCAGAGAAGGAAGTAGAGAAAGTTGCTACTGTTAATACTACAACTTTACGTGTAAGAGAAGATACATCGACAGATTCAGCGATAGTTTCTCTTGTCGGTGAAGGAGAAGATCTCGTCGTAGAGAAAATCGTGGATGATTGGTATAAAGTGGAAGTGGATGATCAGAAAGGATACATTTCCGGAGATTATATTACGATATCCCAGAAGCTTCCGACAGCATCTTCCGTGGAAGAATTAGAAAATGGAACAGGAATTTCAGATACGAGAGTATCACTTGTACAGTATGCATTACAATTTGTTGGAAACCGTTATGTCTGGGGAGGAACAAGCCTTACAAACGGAATTGACTGTTCAGGATTTACGATGCAGATTTATGCAAGATATGGAATTTCACTTCCACATCATGCAGCTTCACAGCCGGGATATGGTACAAGAATCAGCGCATCAGATGCGCAGCCGGGAGATTTGTTTTTCTATGGAAGTGGAAGCAGTATTGGCCATGTAGGCATTTATATTGGCAACGGACAGATTGTCCATGCAAGTAACGCAAGAACAGGAATTAAGATTTCGAGCGCATATTATCGTACACCGATTTGCGTTGCTCGTTATTTAAATTAAAAAGTTGTTTACAACATACCAAAGCTATGGTATATTGTTTTAGTATGGTTTAGCCCATATTCGGTAGATGGACACTCCGACCTTTTACTGATTATCGGGTATTATAAGAATATGAAGGAGGATCAACAAATGATCGCAAAAGAAAAGAAACAGGCAATTATCGCTGAGTACGGCAGAACTCCAAATGACACTGGATCTCCAGAAGTTCAGATCGCTGTATTAACCGCAAGAATCCAGGAGCTTACAGAGCATTTAAAGGCTAACCCAAAGGATCATCATTCCAGAAGAGGTATGCTTAAGATGATCGGTCAGAGACGTGGATTATTATCATACTTAAAGAATATCGATATTGAGAGATATCGTTCTTTAATCGAGCGTTTAGGTCTCAGAAAATAATTGTAATCGAAGAGCGGAGTGCTATATTCCGCTCTTCTTTTTATTGTGTTGCAGGACTTTTTACCGGGACCACTGAAGAGCGCAGGAGTTGCCTGCTTTGTTCAGTAGTTTCGGGGTTCTGCAAGTTTGAAATAGTAAAACCGAAAAGGAGAAATGACATGTACAAAAGTTATTCAATGGAACTTGCCGGCAGAACACTTACGGTAGATATCGGAAGAGTTTGTGCACAGGCAAACGGTGCTGCACTTTTGAAATATGGGGAGACAACTGTTCTTTCCACAGCTACAGCATCCGATAAACCAAGAGATGGTATTGATTTCTTTCCGCTCAGCGTTGAGTTTGAGGAAAAGATGTATGCAGTTGGAAAAATCCCGGGAGGATTTAACAAGCGTGAGGGTAAGGCTTCTGAGAACTCTATTCTTACTGCGCGTGTAATCGACCGCCCGATGAGACCATTGTTCCCAAAGGATTATCGTAATGATGTGACTTTGAACAATATGGTTATGTCGGTTGATCCACAGTGCCGTCCGGAGTTGGTTGCAATGATCGGATCCGCACTTGCTACAACGATTTCTGATATTCCATTTGATGGTCCTTGTGCAATGACACAGATGGGAATGAAAGATGGGGAGTTTATCGTAAACCCTTCACAGAAAGAGTGGGATGAGGGAGATCTTAAGCTTACGGTTGCATCTACTGCAACAAAGGTTATTATGATTGAGGCTGGAGCTAATGAGATTCCGGAAGCAAAAATGATTGAGGCTATTTACAAATGTCATGAAGTCAATCAGACAATTATTGCTTTTATGAATAAAATTCGTGAAGAAATCGGCAAGCCAAAACATGAATATACAAGCTGTGCAATTCCGGAAGAGATGTTTGCGGCAATGAGAGAAATCGTTACACCGGAACAGATGGAAGAAGCTGTATTTACCGATGAAAAACAGGTAAGGGAAGAGAATATCCGTCAGATTACAGAGAAGTTTGAAGAAGCATTTGCAGAGAATGAAGAGTGGCTCGCAGTATTGGGCGAGGCTGTTTATCAGTATCAGAAGAAGACAGTCCGCAAGATGATTTTGAAAGATCATAAGCGTCCGGATGGACGAGCTATCGATCAGATTCGTCCGCTTGCTGCAGAAGTAGATCTGATTCCTCGTGTACATGGATCTGCAATGTTCACACGTGGACAGACACAGATTTGTGATGTTGTAACACTTGCACCTCTTTCAGAAGTTCAGAAGATCGATGGTCTTGATGAGAACGTGACAACAAAGAGATATATGCATCATTATAATTTCCCGTCCTATTCGGTAGGAGAGACAAAGCCTAGCCGTGGACCTGGACGTCGTGAGATTGGACATGGAGCTTTGGCTGAGAGAGCACTTGTTCCAGTACTTCCTTCTGTTGACGAGTTCCCATATGCAATCCGTGCTGTGTCCGAGACTTTTGAATCCAACGGATCTACATCCATGGCTTCTACTTGTGCATCCTGTATGTCACTGATGGCAGCTGGTGTACCAATTAAGAAGATGGTAGCTGGTATTTCCTGCGGTCTTGTGACAGGAGATACAGATGATGATTATTTAGTACTTACTGATATTCAGGGACTGGAAGATTTCTTCGGAGATATGGATTTTAAGGTGACAGGTACACATGATGGTATCACTGCAATTCAGATGGATATTAAAATTCATGGTCTGACTCGACCAATCGTAGAGGAAGCAATTGCGCGTACAAGAGAAGCAAGAGTTTATATTATGGATGAAGTAATGAGCAAAGCAATCGCTGAGCCACGTAAAGAAGTAAATGAGTGGGCTCCAAAGATAGAGCAGATTACGATTGATCCAAATAAGATCGGTGATGTTGTAGGACAGAAGGGTAAAACTATTAACGAGATTATTGCCCGTACCGGAGTTAAGATTGATATCACAGATGAGGGTGCTGTATCTGTTTGCGGAACAGACAAAACAGCTATCGCAAAAGCAATTGATATGATTAAGATCATTACAACTGATTTTGCTGAAGGACAGATCCTTACAGGAACTGTTGTTAGCATTAAAGAATTTGGAGCGTTTCTTGAGTTTGCTCCAGGCAAAGAGGGAATGGTTCATATTTCCAAGATTGCAAAAGAAAGAATCAATCATGTAGAAGATGTATTAACTTTAGGCGATAAAGTTAAGGTTGTATGTCTTGGCAAGGACAAGATGGGAAGAATCAGTTTTTCAATCAAGGATGTTCCGGAAAACGCATAATTGGTATGGAATTGAAATGAGCTGTGCGCGTAAGCGTACAGCTTTTTTTATTGTATAGGAAATTCCATATTCACTGACAAAGGAGAAATGACATATGATATGATAGAAACTATGAAAAATGGATATGAATAAGAATGAAACTTCTAAAACAACAGGTGCACGCCAATGAAGTTTACAAAAATGGATATACAGGGAAAAATGTTCGTATTGCAGTACTCGATACAGGAGTGTTTTTGCACAGAGATTTAAGAAACCGAGTGTTTGGATTTAAAGATTTTGTAGATGGCAGGGGCTATTGTTATGATGATAACGGTCATGGCACTCATGTTACAGGAATTATCTGCAGCAATGGAACAATCAAGGGCATTGCGCCGGATGCACAGGTGGCTGCAATCAAAGTGCTTGATAGGGAGGGAAACGGAAAAACCAATCGTGTATTGCAGGCGCTTGAATGGATACAGGAGTACAAAAAAAAATATGCAATACGCATTTTAAATTTTTCGGTGGGTTTTCTGCCGGGAGCAGAGAGCGAAGAACAGAAACTGATTGTCGATAAACTGGAACAATTGTGGGATGATAATATGATTGTGGTAGCTGCGGCGGGAAATAACGGACCTAGTGAAGGGAGCGTTACGGTTCCTGGAATATCGCGGAAAATCATAACCGTTGGAGCAAATGATGATAAAAATCCGGGGCGTTTTATGCCAAAAGCATACAGCGGGCAGGGGCCGACCGAATGTTGTATTGTAAAACCGGAAATTCTGGCGCCGGGAACAAATATGATCAGTCTGGACAGAAATAATCATTATGTGAGAAAGAGTGGAACCTCGATGGCAACGCCCGTAGTTAGTGGGGCGATTGCACTTGCGCTGCAAAAAAATCCGGGGCTCCGACCGGAAGAGATCAAACTGAAATTATATGAATCAGTAGAAAAAAATGAGGGGATGAGAGGAGGGTATACCAAGGCATGGGGAAATCTGCATGTTGATAATCTGTTGCATTTGATATAAAATGCATTATGGAGGTTTTTTGATATGAAACGATTTGCCAGTAAAGTATTTAGTAAATTAGTGATTGGTGCATTGATTATCATATTGCAGTTTGGATGGTTTGTTTATCTGATCTACAGTGCGACAGCAGCAAACTCAGCGGTAAATATGTGCCTGCAAATTGTGGCGGTTGCACTTGCTTTGTATATAGCCAACAAAGATATGCGGACCTCATATAAAATGTCGTGGATTTTTCTTGTGCTTTTCCTCCCGATTTTCGGATGTCCGGCATATTTTATTTTTGGACGTTCGGAAATTACGAAACGCACGCGCAAAAAGATGGAATGTGTGGCAGATAAGGTGGTGCCATACAGACAGGAAGATACAAAAATACGGGAAGATTTGCAAAAGGACGACTTTTATGCGCATCAGCAATCTTATTATATATCTTCCAAAGCGGGATATCCATTGTACAGGGAAGGGGATAGTACCTATTATTCCAGCGGAGAGAATGTTTTCCCGCAATTGATTGAAGATTTAAAACGTGCCGAACATTTTATTTTTATGGAGTATTTTATACTTGAACACGGCAAAATGTTTGACACGATTATTGATATTCTTGCAGAAAAAGCGGCGGCAGGTGTTGATGTCCGGCTGATTTATGATGATGTAGGCTGTATTCAGACACTTCCTCCGAAATTTTACCGGGAGTTACAAAAACAAGGGATTCATTGCGCATGTTTTAACCCGTTCCGTCCGGTGCTTTCCATTATTTTGAATAACCGGGATCATAGAAAAATTACGGTGATTGATGGTAAAGTTGCTTATACCGGCGGATTTAATCTTGCGGATGAGTATATCAATGAAAAAAGAAAATTTGGATACTGGAAAGATGCGGGACTTCGGATGACGGGAGCAGGTGTATGGAGCTTTACAAGCATGTTTCTCGAAATGTGGGATTACATTACAAAGACGGAAGATGATTACGAATTCTACCGGAAAGCTTCAGAATTACCAGAGGATGCAGTGACTGGTCCGGGATATATTCAGCCTTACAGCGATTCGCCGCTGGACCATGAAGATGTGGGAGAAAATGTATACTTAAATCTCATTGAGCATGCGAAAAAGTATGTATATATCTTTACCCCGTATCTGATTCTTGGCTCCGAAATGACAACTGCACTGGTAAATGCGGTAAAATGTGGTGTGGATGTACGGATTGTAGTGCCGGGAATACCGGACAAAAAGATGGTATATCTGCTGACACAGGCGAATTTTGAGCATTTGCTGAAGCATGGTGTGAAAATATATAAATATACGCCGGGATTTATTCATTCCAAGTGCTTTGTTGTAGATGATGTGTATGCCGCGGTAGGTACGATTAATCTGGATTATCGCAGTCTGTATCTCCATTTTGAGTGTGGAACCTTCATGTATAAAACAAAGGCAGTCATGCAGGTGAAGGCTGACGCACTTGAAACATTCACAAAATGCCATGAGATGACGAAAGAGGAATGTCATAATAAGCTATTTATTCATCGCGTGTTCCTTGGAGCATTAAAATTGTTTGCACCATTGCTGTAAAACACTAAATGTTGTAATTTATCCTTGCTTTTTACACTATATCAAGTTAAAATATGCTTTGTGAAAGAAAGGAATTGCACATGGAACTAACTGTTAAGCTACAGGTCTTCGAGGGGCCTTTGGATCTCCTGCTTTATTTGCTGGATAAAAATAAAGTGAATATTTATGATATTCCGATTGTAGAGATTACGGCACAATATATGGAATACATTGCAGAAATGAAGCGGCAGGATCTGGATGTGCTCAGTGAATTCCTTGTGATGGCAGCGACTTTGATCGATATCAAATCAAAAATGCTTTTGCCAAGAGATCCGGATGATGAAGAGGAAGAGACCGATCCGCGCGCGGAACTTGTTCAGCAGTTGCTTGAATACAAGATGTATAAGTGTATGGCATATGAATTGAAAGACCGTCAGGTAGACGCGCAGAGAGTGATGTTTAAAAAACCGACAATTCCGGAGGAAGTGCTCGAATACCAGGAACCGCTCAATGTAGAAGAATTGGTATCTGACATTACGCTTGCAAAACTTAATGAGATTTTTAAAAGTATTATACGCAAACAGCAGGACAAGATTGATCCTTTAAGATCAAAGTTTGGTAAAATTGAAAAAGAAGAAGTATCGTTGGAAGAAAAAACGGAGTATCTTGAAAATTATGCTACCACACACAAACATTTCAGTTTTCGCAGTCTATTGGAAGCACAGTCGAGCAAAGTGGAAGTGATTGTTACATTTCTGGCAATACTTGAATTGATGAAGACAGGAAAAATTCTTATTTCGCAGGAACATATTTTTGATGATATTCAAATTGACTCTAAGATTGCAGCTTAGATGAGGGTATATGACAAATAAAGAATATAAAGCAGTTATAGAAGCGATTCTTTTCACCATGGGCGAATCTGTGGAACTTGAAAAAATTGCAGATACAATTGAATTAGATAAAAATAAAACGAAAAAGCTCATCGAAGAAATGATGAAGGAATGGAAGGAGCAGGCAAGAGGAGTGACAATCATTGAGCTTGATGGTGCGTATCAGATGTGTACCCGCACGGAAATGTATGAGTATCTGATCAAGATCGCAAGTCAGCCGAAGCGCAGAGTCCTTACCGATGTATTATTGGAAACTTTATCAATTATTGCATACAAGCAGCCGGTTACAAAAATGGAAATAGAAAAAATACGAGGTGTTTCTTCGGATCATGCGGTAAACAAACTGGTAGAATACAATCTGGTCTGTGAACTTGGAAGACTGGATGCACCGGGACGGCCGCTTTTATTTGGAACAACGGAGGAATTCTTACGATGTTTTGGTGTGCATTCTATTGATGATCTGCCCGTACTCAGTCCGGTACAGGTGGAAGAGTTTAAACAGGAAGCGGAAGAAGAAATGCATGTTCAATTGGATATTTAAATAGAAATAATCATATACATGATAGAAAGTATGTATATGGTTATTTTTTATGGCAAAAAGATTTTTAAGTTTTATGTTATGTCTCGTTTTCTTCTTTACAATGCTTTTTCCTGGGATGGTGCAGACAGTTGGGGCGGAAGAAAAGAAAAAACTTGCAGAGAGTGAACTGTATTCTAAATCCTGCGCGCTTATCGATGGAGAAAGTGGTCGGCTTTTATATGGCAAATCGGAAAATGTGCCTATGGCAAACGCGAGCACAACAAAAATTCTCACCTGTATTCTTGCACTTGAAAACAGCAAAGAGGATGAGATCGTTACGGTGAGTGAAAATGCAGCGGCACAGCCTAAAGTGCATCTGGGAATGAAAAAAAATGAACAATTTTATATGAAGGATCTGCTTTATGGATTGATGCTGGAATCTTTTAACGATTGTGCCTATGCAATTGCAGAACATATTGATGGAAGTGCTGAATCCTTTGCAAAACGTATGAATGAAAAAGCAAAGAAAATTGGCTGTACCGACAGTTATTTTGTGACACCCAACGGACTTGACGGAAAGACAAAAGAAGGAGAACATCATACGACGGCACAGGACCTGAGCAGAATTATGCGCTATTGTGCGTGGAATTCACCACAGAGTGAGGTATTTCTTACATTGACGCAGACGAGAAATCATTCGTTTTGCGATATGGATGGAAAGTCGTTTCAGGTTTCCAACAAAAATGCTTTTCTCGATATGATGAATTGCGCGATCACAGGAAAAACAGGATTTACAGCAAAGGCAGGATACTGTTATGTTGCTGCAGTTGAAGAAAGCGGTCGCAAGTATTGTGTTGCTTTACTCGCATGTGGGTGGCCGAACAATAAAAATTATAAATGGGCAGATGCAAAGAAACTGTTTCAGTATGGTTTAGAAAACTATCATTTGTATGAACCGGGAAAAAATGCATTTGATTTTGGAAATATTGAAATTGGAAATGGGTATCAAAAATGTACCTTGAAGGAATGGGGAAAGAAATCGAAAGTACAATTATACAGTGAAGCAGCAAAACAGAATCTGACCTTTTTGAAAGCGGATTGGGATGATGCCAGTTTACAGAAGGAAATCAATGAAATCTGCATGGTTCCTGTAAAAAAGAACCAGAAAATAGGAGAGGTTTCTTATTGTATTAACGGCGAAAAAGTCTATTCGTATCCGATACGTACAGTGAATGAGGTGAAAGAATGGGATTTGAACAGCTTGGGGAAAGCGGTAATGGAGGAATTCCTGCCATAAAAATGGTGAAATTTAATTAGTGAAAAATTTAACAATTACGGTTGAAAACCTCGTGGAAATGTTATACAATCACACTAGCGGAATTTTTTATTTTTTATAGATGGAGGGCATAAGATGAGTAGTAACAATGAAAACTTGGCAATGCAGCGTATTGCTAAGTTGGTCGATGAGAACAGTTTTATGGAAATTGGTTCTCTCGTAACAGCACGTAGCACAGATTTTAACCTGACAGCTGCGAAAGCTCCTTCTGATGGTGTTATCATTGGTCATGGACTGATCGATGGCAATCTGGTATTCATTTACAGCCAGGATGCTTCCGTATTAAACGGAACCATTGGAGAGATGCATGCAAAAAAAATCGCGTCAGTATATGATATGGCAATGAAGATGGGAGCCCCGGTAATCGGATTTATCGATTGTGGTGGTATTCGTCTTCAGGAGTCTGTTGACGCGTTAGATGGTTTTGGTATGATTTACGCAAAGGAAGTTGCAGCTTCCGGCGTGATTCCACAGATTTGTGGAGTATTCGGCAATTGTGGTGGTGGTCTTTCCGTTGTCCCAGCACTTTGTGATTTCGCTTTCGTTGAAGAGAGCAAGGGTCGTATGTTTGTAAATACTCCAGATGCAATCGAAGGAAACCGCACAGAGAAATGCGATACTGCAAGTGCCGCATTTCAGAGTGAGAACAATGGTTGCGTTGATTATGTTGGTTCTGAAGATGAAATTATGGCTGAAATCCGCCAGCTTGTATGCATGCTTCCAGGCAACAACGAGGGAGATGTTTATACAGACACATGTGAGGATGATTTGAATCGTGCATGTGAGAGCATGGAGACTATGAAGGGTGATCCAAGATATCTTTTATCTGAGATTTCTGATGGACATGTATTCTTTGAGACAAAAGCAGATTATGCAAAGAATATGGTGACAGGTCTTATCAAGTTGAATGGTATGACAGTTGGTGCTGTCGCAAACTGCAGCGAAGTATATGATGCAGAGGGCAATAAGGCAGAGACATTTGATATGTCACTGACAGCACAGGGATGCAATAAGGCGGCTGAATTTATTCAGTTCTGTGATGCATTCTCAATTCCGGTTCTTTCTATTACAAATGTTAACGGATTCAAGAATTGCATGTGTTCTGAAAAGAAGCTTGCAAAAGCTCTTGCAAGAATGACTTACGCATTTTCAAATGCTACATGCGCAAAGGTTAATATGATTACCGGAGAGGCTTACGGAAGTGCATATGTATTTATGAATTCCAAATCTATTGGCGCAGATCTTGTTTATGCGTGGAACGATGCGAAGATTGGTACAATGGATTCTACAATGGCAGCAAAAATTATGTATCCGGATGCAGATGCTGCTGAAATTAAAGAAAAAGCATCTGAATATGAGAAGTTACAGTCTTCTGCAACATCTGCTGCAGCAAGAGGCTATGTAGATCGTATTATTGAGCCGGCTGATTCAAGAAAATATCTTGTGGCTGCATTTGAAATGCTTTATACAAAATATGTAGGTGAGCCGGAGAAAAAGCACGGTACCAAGTAGAAAGGTGAAGTTTTATGAAAAAGAGAATTGCTTTAGCACTTAGCATGATCCTTATGGTTCTTTTACTGGGTGCTTGTGGAACAGATCCGACTACCGTGGACTATAATGGACATTCTTACGAAGACCTTCAGTCAGAGAGTGACAATAATGTAACAATGGTACAGCAGCTTGCAGCTATGTTTGAAGAGAATAGCCTTACTGTTGATACGGTAACTCAGGATATTGTTGATGCATTGGCTAACAATTATGGTGTTACCCAGGCACAGATTGAAGCTGCTGGAAAGTGGATGGATGTAACAGATGAGTTTGGAGCTTTTGAAAAAGTAAAAGACAATTCTTTTGAAGTTACAAAATCTGGAAAGACGTTGACAACGGATGTTACTTTGAAGTTCGAAAAGAAGAATGTTGATTTTCAGGTAGTCTATGATTATTATTCAATGGACATCACTGGTATTACAGTTGAGCCAATTTACTCATTAGGTGAGAAAATGTCGAAAGCAGCATTGAATACAGTTATTTCTATGGCTGTGGTTTTCGCTGTACTTATTCTGATTAGTTTACTGATTTCATGCTTTAAGATTTTCCCATATCTTGAGAAGAAGAAAGCTGCAAAAGCAGCGACAGCAGTGGCTGGCAATGCACAGGAACAAACAACTGAAACAGTTACAGTAGATGAGCCACAGGTGGCAGATGATACAGAACTGGTAGCAGTTATCGCTGCAGCAATTGCAGCAAGCACCGGAACTTCTACAAGTGATTTTGTAGTACGTTCTATTAATCGAAGATAATTTATTTGAAAATCATTTTAGGAGGATAATATTCATGAAGAATTATACAATTACTGTAAATGGTAACGTATATGATGTTACAGTAGAAGAGACCGGAAGCACACCTAGCGTGGCAGCTCCAAAGCGTGCAGCATCGGCAGCTCCAGCTGCAAAGCCAGCAGCACCAGCGGCATCTGCAGGTGCAGGAAGTATTAAGATCGAAGCCGGAGCAGCCGGTAAGGTATTCAAGATTGAAAAGAAAGCTGGAGACGCAGTGAAGAAAGGCGACACAGTACTTATTCTTGAAATTATGAAAATGGAGACACCTGTTGTTGCACCAGAAGATGGAACTGTTGCAAGCATCGACGTTGCAGTAGGTGATTCTGTAGAGTCTGGCGCATTACTTGCAACTTTAAACTAATTCCAAGGAGGAAAACACTGTGAGTTATGTAGGCGAAACTTTAATGAACCTCCTACATCAGACAGCCTTTTTTAACCTGACCTGGGGAAATTATGTCATGATCGCTGTGGCACTTCTTTTCCTGTATCTGGCAATTAAGAAAGGGTTTGAGCCATTATTACTTGTTCCAATCGCATTTGGTATGTTATTGGTAAATATTTATCCGGATATTATTGCGAGTCCGGAGCAGACAAGTAATGGTGTAGGTGGTTTACTTTACTATTTTTACACATTGGATGAGTGGTCAATCTTACCATCCCTGATTTTCATGGGTGTAGGTGCGATGACAGACTTTGGACCATTAATTGCAAACCCGATCAGTTTCCTGATGGGAGCTGCTGCACAGTTCGGTATTTTTAGTGCGTACTTCCTTGCAATTTTACTTGGATTTAATGACAAGGCTGCAGCTGCTGTATCTATTATTGGTGGAGCGGATGGACCTACTTCCATTTTCTTGGCTGGTAAGTTGGGACAGACAGGTCTGTTAGGACCGATTGCGGTGGCTGCATATTCTTATATGGCACTTGTGCCGATTATTCAGCCTCCAGTCATGAAGTTATTTACAACAAAGAAGGAACGTGCAATCAAGATGAAGAACCTTCGCCCGGTCAGCAAGCTTGAGAAAATTTTATTCCCAATCGTTGTTACCGTTGTTGTCTGTGTATTACTTCCAACAACAGCACCTCTTGTTGGTATGCTGATGCTTGGTAACCTTTTCCGTGAGTCTGGCGTTGTTCGTCAGTTACAGGAGACTGCTAGTAATGCACTTATGTACATCGTAGTTATCTTACTTGGTACTTCTGTTGGTGCTACAACAAGTGCAGAAGCATTCCTGAATGTAAGCACAATTAAAATTGTTGTTTTAGGACTTATTGCATTTATAGTTGGTACAGCTGCCGGAGTTCTCTTTGGCAAGTTGTTATGCTGGATTACCAAGGGCAAGATTAACCCTCTGATTGGTTCTGCCGGTGTATCTGCCGTTCCAATGGCAGCTCGTGTATCCCAGAAGGTTGGTGCGGAAGAAGATCCTACAAACTTCTTACTGATGCATGCCATGGGACCAAACGTTGCCGGTGTTATTGGTACAGCAGTAGCTGCTGGATGTTTTATGGCAATCTTTGGAATTTAATTACGATTTGAAATTTTAGGAGGATAATCATGTCAGAAATAAAGGCAAAGCCGGTAAAAATTACCGAGACAATCTTACGTGATGCACATCAGTCTTTGATTGCTACACGTATGACAACCGAACAGATGCTTCCGATTATTGACAAGATGGATAAAGTAGGTTACCACGCAGTAGAGTGCTGGGGTGGAGCTACATTCGACGCATCTCTTCGTTTCTTAAAAGAAGATCCATGGGATCGTCTTCGTAAGTTAAGAGCTGGATTTAAAAATACTAAGTTACAGATGCTTTTCCGTGGACAGAATATCTTAGGATACCGTCCATATGCAGATGATGTAGTTGAGTATTTTGTACAGAAGTCTATTGCAAACGGAATCGATATCATTCGTATTTTTGATTGCTTAAATGACCTTCGAAATCTTCAGACTGCTGTTACTGCAGCTAATAAAGAGAATGGACATGCGCAGGTTGCATTATCCTATACATTAGGTGATGCATATACATTAGAGTATTGGACAGAGATGGCTAAGCGTGTTGAGGATATGGGAGCTAATTCTTTATGTATTAAGGATATGGCTGGTCTGCTTGTTCCTTACAAGGCAAAAGAACTTGTACATGCATTAAAAGAAGTTGTAGATATCCCAATCGATCTTCATACACACTATACATCTGGTGTGGCTTCCATGACATATTTGGAGGCAGTTGAGGCTGGTGTTGATATTATCGATACTGCAATGTCTCCATTCGCACTTGGAACCAGCCAGCCTGCAACTGAAGTTATGGTTGAGGCATTCAAGGGTACACCATATGATACGGGATTGGATCAGACGCTCCTTTCTGAAATTGCTGATTACTTCCGCCCAATGCGTGAAGAAGCATTAGAGAGCGGACTGATGAATCCGAAGGTATTAGGTGTTAACATTAATACACTCCGTTATCAGGTACCGGGTGGTATGCTTTCAAACCTTATTTCTCAGCTCAAGGAGCAGGGAAAAGAGGACAAGTACGAGGAAGTACTTGCTGAAGTTCCACGTGTACGTAAAGACCTTGGTGAACCACCGCTTGTTACACCTTCCTCACAGATCGTTGGTACACAGGCTGTATTTAACGTATTGATGGGTGAGCGTTATAAGGTAGCTACGAAGGAGACAAAAGATATTCTTCTTGGAAAGTATGGACAGACTGTTAAGCCATTCAATCCTGAAGTTGTTGACAAGGTACTTGGTGATGACAAGAAGAACGCAATCACTTGTCGTCCGGCTGATCTTCTTGAGCCTGAACTTGCAAAGATTGAGGCAGAGATGAAGCAGTACAAGCAGCAGGATGAGGATGTTTTATCTTATGCATTATTCCCACAGGTTGCAACTGAGTTCTTCAAATATCGTGAGGCTCAGCAGACTGGTGTTGATGCAAAAGCTGCTGATACAAAGAACGGAGCATATCCTGTATAATTCGGATTTGGCTGTTTAATACAAAAGATATTCGCAGATAGAGATTGTTCTTATCTGCGGATATCTTTTTTTGTGCTTTTGGTTGCAATTATTTTATAAAGTGTTACAATCAAATTCGGCGGCAGATGTGTCGTTAGAGAGGGGTTTACTGTGTCAAATACAAATGAACTTTTAAATCGCATAAACAATCATTACAGTGCGATGAGCAAGGGACAGAAGCTGCTTGCAACATATATTACGGATAATTATGACAAAGCAGTTTTTCTTACCGCTGCAAAAATGGGGGAGACCGTTGGCGTGAGTGAATCTACGGTTGTTCGCTTTGCTACATCATTAGGATATAAGGGATATCCAGAGTTTCAGAAGGCATTAGAAGAATTAGTACGAAATAAATTAAATTCGATTCAACGTATGGAAGTAACATATGGAAGAATCAGTCAGTCAAAGATTTTAGAGACGGTTCTGCAGTCGGATGCGGACAAGATAAAAACGACATTGGAGAAAATTGATCACAATGCGTTTGATGTTGCAGTGTCAACTATTTTAGAAGCAAAACATATTTATATTGTAGGAATTCGAAGCTGTGCACCACTTGCAAGTTTTTTGGGATTTTATCTCAATCTTATGTTTGATGATGTACGTCTGCTTACTACAAACAGTTCGAGTGAATTGTTCGAACAGATGGTGCGTATCGACAAGGATGATGTGATTATTGGAATCAGTTTTCCGCGTTATTCGATGCGGACATTAAAAGCGTTAGAGTTTGCAAATAACCGTAGCGCAAAAGTAATTACAATTACTGATAGTATTCATTCCCCAATGAATCTGTATTCGTCCTGTAATCTGATCGCGGACAGCGATATGGCATCAATTGTAGATTCTTTGGTTGCACCGCTTAGCGTAATCAATGCACTTGTTGTGGCATTGTGCATGAAAAAGCAGAAGGAAGTTGCTGGAACACTCACGATGCTTGAGGATATCTGGAATGAATATCAGGTATATGAGAATGATGAGATAAATTACATAGATGATTCAATAAAAGTACATTACGCGAAATTAGAGGATATGGAAGAATGAGCAACGTAATTGTAATTGGAGGCGGTGCGGCAGGCATGATGGCGGCATATGCAGCCGCTCTATGTGGACATCAGGTAAAACTGATAGAACAAAACGAAAAATTAGGGAAGAAAATATTCATTACGGGCAAAGGCAGATGTAATATCACGAATGCTGGCGATATGGATAATCTGTTTGCTAACGTGATGAGCAATCCGAAGTTTTTGTATAGCGCTTTTTATACCTTTAATAATGAACAGATGATGAGCTTTTTGGAAGAGTATGGTTTGAAAATGAAGGTGGAAAGAGGAAACCGTGTGTTCCCGGTGTCGGACCATTCATCGGATGTGATTGCAACACTGCGCAAGGCGCTTGCAAATAAGAATGTTGAGGTTTTTCTTCATACGAAAGTTAATCATTTGCTGGTAACGAAAGAACAGATCAAAGGCGTCGGGCTGTCAGATGGAAGAGAAGTACCGGCGGATGCGGTCATTGTTGCAACAGGTGGCTTTTCATATCAGACAACTGGTGCAACAGGAGACGGGTACAGGTTTGCAGAAAAGACCGGTCACAAATTAGTTCAAAGAACCCCTGCGTTGGTTCCCTTTGAAATCAAAGAGGCCTGGGTAAAAGAATTACAGGGACTTTCTCTGCGAAATGTCTCTGTGTCAGTCTATAATGAAAAAAAGAAATTATATGAAGATTTTGGGGAAATGCTGTTTACACATTTCGGAGTAAGTGGACCTTTGATTCTTTCGGCAAGCGGAATGATAAAAGCAAAGCAGTTCGAAAACGAGCTGAAGTTATATATTGATCTGAAACCGGCACTTACAGCAGAACAATTGGATAAGCGAATATTGCGGGATTTTGATGAAGCGATGAATAAGCAGTTCAAAAATGCAATTGGGCATTTATTGCCGGCAAAAATGATCCCGGTACTGATCGATTTAAGCGGAATTGACCCGGAGAAAAAAGTGAATGAGATTTCAAGAGAAGAGAGGACAGGCCTTGTTGCATTAATGAAAAAGCTGCCTCTTACGATCACAGGACTACGTGGATGGAATGAAGCAATCATTACCAAAGGCGGCGTTTCTGTGAAGGATATCAATCCTTCTACCATGGAATCCAAACATGTACAGAATCTTTTCTTCTGTGGAGAAGTGCTGGATCTTGATGCGCTCACAGGAGGGTATAATCTGCAGATTGCCTGGTCAACAGGGTATCTTGCAGGAATTTCTGTGCAGTAAATAACAAAATCAATTACAAATGTATTGAAATCGTTCCGAAATGTTATTGGAAACAGGAATAGAAGAATTTTTATAAATAAAGGAGAAAAGAATGAGTTACAATATTGCAATCGATGGACCTGCCGGAGCAGGAAAAAGTACAATTGCCAGAAAACTGGCGGCAGATTTGGGATATGTATATGTGGACACAGGGGCAATGTATCGTGCCATGGCATATTTCTTTATTCAGAACAATATTGCATGCGATGATGAAAAAGCAATTGCAGAGGCTTGTAAAGATGTGGATGTGACAATTCAGTATAAGGATAATGAACAGCAGGTTATTCTGAATGGTAAAAATGTCAATGGTGTCATTCGAAATGAAGAAGTTGGAAATATGGCCAGTGCAACAAGTGTTTATCCGGTTGTAAGAACCAAACTGGTTGAATTACAAAGACAGCTTGCAGAGCGTGAAAATGTCATCATGGATGGAAGAGACATCGGAACTGTCGTGCTTCCGAATGCAAATGTAAAGATTTATCTTACCGCAAGCTCTGCAGTTCGTGCAAAAAGAAGATATGATGAACTTACCGCAAAAGGTGTGGATTGTGATATCAAAGAAATTGAACAGGATATTATTGAACGTGATTACCGGGATATGCACAGGGAGACTTCTCCACTGAAGCAGGCAGAAGATGCAGTCCTTTTGGATTCATCAGATCTTGATATAGATGGAGTTGTTGCGGCAATGAAAAAAATTATCAAAGAGGCTTAAGATATGAACCTTGTAGTAGCAAAAAGTGCAGGCTTTTGTTTTGGAGTAAAGCGTGCGGTAAATATGGTTTATGATGAGATTGGCAGATCCGATGTGCCGGTATATACGTATGGTCCGATTATTCATAATGAAGAAGTGGTTCGGGACCTGGAAGAAAAAGGCATCAGGGTCATTCGTTCTCTGGATGAACTGGAACATCTTTCACATGGGAAGATTATTGTGCGTTCCCATGGAATCAGTAAGGCGGAGCATGAAAAAATTTTGTCGGCAGGATTTGAACTGCTGGATGCAACCTGCCCATTTGTTTTGAAAATTCATCGTCTGGTAGGTGAATACAGCAAGAAGGGCTATACCATTGTAATTGCTGGAAACGGACAGCACCCTGAAGTAGAAGGAATTATGGGATGGGTGGAAAACGGTGATGTATACACGGTGCAGACACCGGAAGATGTTTATAATTTACCATTAAAAGATGGACAAAAAGTCTGTTTGGTGGCACAGACGACATTTAACTACAATAAATTTCAAGAATTAGTTGAAATTATTATGAAAAAAGGTTATGATATATGTGTTTTAGATACAATTTGCAATGCGACAGAAGAAAGACAGGCAGAAGCACGTGCGATTGCCGGTCAATCGGATGCGATGATCGTGATAGGGGACAAACATAGTTCCAACACGCAGAAACTGTATGAGATATCTAAAAAAGAATGTGCAAATACTTACTATATACAAACGAGTAAAGATATGGATTATCATCAGTTACGATCCATCAATAACGTAGGTATTACCGCAGGGGCTTCGACCCCAAACTATATCATCGAGGAGGTTTCAAAGAATGTCAGAAATGAGCTTTGAACAAATGTTGGAAGAATCTTTAAAAACAATAAGAAATGGAGAAGTGGTAGAGGGTACCGTTATTGATGTTAAGCCAGATGAAATCATCTTAAACATCGGCTACAAGTCAGATGGAATCATTACACGTAATGAATATACAAACGAACCAAATGTAGACCTTACTACAGTTGTTAAAGTTGGCGATACCTTAGAAGCTAAAGTCGTTAAGGTAAATGACGGCGAGGGACAGGTTCTCCTTTCTTACAAGCGTCTCGCAGCAGAGAAAGGAAGCAAGAGATTAGAGGAAGCTTTCGAAAATCAGGAAATTTTAAAGGCAAAAGTAAGCCAGGTATTAGCTGGTGGTGTATGTGTCATCGTTGATGAAACAAGAGTATTTATCCCGGCAAGTCTTGTTTCAGATACTTATGAGAAGGATCTGACAAAATTCAAGGATCAGGAAATCGAGTTTGTTATTACTGAGTTCGATCCAAAGAAGAGAAGAATTATTGGTAACCGCAAAACATTACTGGTTGCTAAGAAGGCAGAACTTCAGAAAGAATTATTCGCAAAGATCAAAGTTGGCGATGTCATCGAAGGAACTGTTAAGAATGTAACAGATTTCGGTGCATTTATCGATTTAGGTGGAGTTGATGGATTACTTCATATTTCAGAAATGTCTTGGGGAAGAGTTGAGAACCCTAAGAAGGTATTTACAGTTGGACAGACTGTTCGCGTATTTATCAAGAATATCACAGATACAAAGATTGCACTCAGCATGAAATTTGAGGATGAGAATCCTTGGAATGGTGCTGCTGAGAAGTATGCAGTAGGAAATGTTGTAAAGGGTAAGGTTGCCCGTATGACAGACTTTGGTGCATTCGTAGAGTTAGCACCTGGTGTTGATGCGCTTCTTCATGTTTCACAGATTTCTCATGAGCATGTAGAAAAACCAGCTGATGTATTAAAGATTGGTCAGGAAGTTGAAGCAAAAATTGTTGACTTCAATGAAGAAGAAAAGAAAATCAGCTTAAGCATTAAGGCTTTGACAGCTCCAGCTGAGGATGCAGAAGAGACTGCTGAGACAGAAGAATAGTTTGAGGTAATTTCATATTAAGAAGTTGTCAGTTTGGCAACTTCTTAATTTTTTATCCGGAGATAACGAGGAGGGGCTTGTATGTTTGATAAATATGAAGATTTTAAAAAAGAGGTATATGTCCTTACAAAAATCGATTTGAATTATTATAAGGAAAAACAAATGCGTCGCCGAATAGACGCAATTGCAACGAAGAATGGCTGTAGCAACTATGAGGAGTACGTTAAAATCCTCAAATCAGATAAAGAAAAATTTGAGCAGTTTGTTAATTTCCTTACGATCAATGTTTCTGAATTTTATCGAAATTCAGATCAGTGGAAACTGATGGATGAAAAGGTTATTCCAAAATTATTAAAGGAACAGGGAAGAAGACTTAAAATATGGAGTGCTGCCTGCTCAACAGGTGATGAACCATATTCACTTGCTATGGCGTTTTCTAAACATGTACCACTTGCGGATATACAGATTCTTGCAACAGACATTGATAAGCAGGTAATTGCGCATGCCCAGGTAGGATTGTATAACGAAAAAAGTATTGCTGGAGTTCCGGCAGATTTAAAAAAGAAATATTTTAAGAAAGTGGGAAATTCTTATCAGATTGCAGATGAGATTAAACGATGTGTAACGTTTCGTGAACATAATCTTCTGAAAGACACTTATCCGCAGGGCTTTGATTTGATTTTATGCAGAAACGTCGTAATTTATTTTACGGACGAAGCGAAAAATATGATTTATAAAAATTTCTATCAGTCACTCAAAAAGCATGGCGTATTGTTTATTGGAAGTACCGAACAGATTACAAATTATCGTGAACTGGGATTTGATCGATTGAGCAGTTTTTATTTTGAAAAAGGTGAATAGAATAAAGCATCTTTGCTTGCAACATTATTTGATGTGTGCAGACAGAGATGCTTTTTTGGCATTTTTTAAAAATTATTTTTTGGCTTCAAACATATATTTTAATATATGGTCAACATAACGACGCAGCATGACATCGGAAGAACAGAAGTCCTCAGTTAATTCAAAGTAACTGATTTTGTCATTATATTCCTTTCGAAATTCTGGCTGCATAACGCTGCTGTATTGAGGCAGGAAAGTGCTTGTTTTTCGATTGTAGCAATTGTATGCGCGCGCATTTTCCCGATATTGACGATCAACATAGGAGGCAACGCTTTTGTGGATTGCTAAATCTTCTTCCGGAAGGTAATAGTAGTCTTTGTAATTCGGATAGAAGTAGTGAAGCTCTCCTTCGTAAATCGGAACACGGATGGATGTACGCGTCGGGCTGATCATAAGACTGAAGTCATTCAGCTTATGCGAAATGCGACGGGGAACCGGATAGTCATTCCGCATTGTGATGATAAGTTCATTTCCGGTTGTTCCGTTGAATGCATGATAAGCATCCACGCGGGTGGAGAGAATGGTATACTGCCCATTAAATATTTCTGTATAAGATAATACAGAAAGGAGATCAATCATTCCAATGACATCTTCGTAATTGTGAAGCAGTAAAAGTTGTAAAGCTTCCTCGGATGGCCGCTTGACATAAGCATGGTAGACATTGATTAATTCGCCACCGGATTGCGTGTCGTTTCTTGACAGCTTCAAAAATGCCTCGATTGTTTTCTGTTTGTAATTTGGAAGTTTTAATAAAAACTTCAACTTGGAAACAGATTTAAAAATGTCGAGATAATTAAAACCTTTGAAATTCTCCTGTAATCCGTATGTGTCACATTTGGCTTTTAGGTACGGTATATCAAAACCGATACCATTAAAAGAAATGATAGTATCATATTGACATAAAATTTCTAAAAACGCGCACAGTACAGCTTCCTCCTCAGCAGGATTTTCAGCAAAAAATTGATCAATGTAAATGTATTTATCACATCGACGGGCGCAGCCAATCATGTAAAGAGAAGAACTGTTTGGTGAGAATCCAGTTGTCTCGATATCAAAAAAAATAGAATGTGTATCAAACAACTGGTCTGTTAAATTGTCCTGTTTGATATATAATTCTTCTTTGTGTGTTTTTTTCATAAACCTCTCCTTATCGCTATATGTAATATTTTATCACATTTTGAATTGCGCGTCACGTTTTGTTGTATCAAAAAGAATACATAATATTCCGAAAAAAATAAAAAAATGGATTCTTTTTGGGGTAAAAAGTGCTATAATTTACTTGATAATGTGTCATAAACTATAGTGTTTTGACAAATATGTAGAGGAAAGAGGGCACAAAAATGGGTTTGAAAACATTTAAAGGCGGCGTTCATCCTTATGAGGGAAAAGAACTCGCAAAGGATGCACCAATCAAAGAAGTTCTACCCAAGGGTGAATTGGTATTTCCATTATCACAGCATATTGGAGCACCAGCTACCCCAATCGTTGCTGTAGGAGACACAGTGCTGAAGGGACAGAAGATTGCAGAAGCGGGCGGCTTTGTATCTTCACCAATTTATTCATCTGTATCTGGTACAGTAAAGAAAATTGAACCGCGGCGTGTTGCTGTAGGTGATATGGTCAACTCAATCGTAATTGAAAGCGATGGAGAATTTAATGAAGTCACTTATAACGCAGTTGATGATGTAACATCTCTGTCAAAGGAAGAAATCATCAACAAAGTCAAAGAGGCTGGTGTTGTAGGAATGGGTGGTGCAGGTTTCCCGACACATGTAAAACTGTCACCAAAGGAACCGGAAAAAATTGAATATATCATCGCAAACTGTGCAGAGTGTGAACCATATCTGACTGCTGATTATCGTAGAATGATGGAGACACCGGAGCAGCTCGTTGCAGGAATGAAGATAATTCTTCAGCTGTTTGACAAAGCAAAGGGCGTATTTGGCGTTGAAAATAATAAGCCGGACGCAATTGCAAAGTTGAAGGAACTTGTGAAAGATGAGCCGCGTATGGAAGTGTGCGAATTGATGACAAAGTATCCGCAAGGTGGTGAGCGACAGCTCATTTATGCAGTGACTGGCAGAGCAATTAACTCCAAGATGCTGCCGGCGGATGCAGGATGTATTGTAGATAATGTGGAAACCATGATTGCTGTTTATAATGCAGTGAAGAATGGAATCCCTGTAATGAAACGTGTAGCAACTATCACGGGCGATGCGATTGCCAATCCTTCGAACTTCCTGTATAGCATGGGTACACCATATGAGCAGCTGGTAGAAGCTGCGGGTGGATTTAAGGTGCAGCCGGAGAAGATTATTTCCGGTGGACCAATGATGGGATTTGCCATGTTTGGATTGGATGTGCCGACAACAAAGACTTCTTCTTCCCTTCTTTGCCTTGGTAAAGATGCAGTGGCAGAATTTGAGCCTTTGGCATGTATCAACTGTGGACGATGTGTGGAAGCATGTCCGGAAAATCTGATTCCATCTCGACTTGCCAAATTTGGTAATAACGGATTGATGGCAGAGTTTGAAAAATGGCACGGACTTGAATGCATTGAATGTGGCAGTTGCAGCTATGTATGTCCTTCCAGACGACAGGTAGCGCAGTCTGTTAAAACGATGAAAAAGTTAGTGCTTGCAGAAAAGAGAAAACAAAAATAAGAGAAAGAGGTGGATTATCGTGAGTGAAAAATATCAGGTTTCATCTTCACCACATGTACGTGCCAAAGATTCTACAAGCAGAGTGATGCTGTATGTACTTATTGCATTACTGCCGGCAAGTTTGTTTGGTATATATAACTTTGGATACAAAGCATTGGTATTAATTTTGGTTACCATTGCCAGCTGTATGGCTTCGGAATGGATCTTTGACAAGATTGTACACAAGAAAAACAGCCTTACCGATCTGAGTGCGGTCGTTACTGGTTTACTTTTAGCATTGAACTTTCCGGTAAATCTCCCATGGTGGGAAGCAGTTATCGGAGGTGTTTTCGCAATCGTAATTGTAAAAATGCTGTTTGGCGGTCTGGGACAGAATTTCATGAACCCGGCCCTTGGCGGACGTTGTTTCCTTTTGATCGCATTTGCAGCAGATATGACAAACTTCAGCTGCAAACAGTATGAAGCATATTCTGGAGCAACTCCACTTGGCATGATAAGAAATGAGGGACTTTCCTCTGTAAATCTTATGGATATGCTGACTGGAAAGATTCCTGGAACCATCGGAGAGACTTCCGTGATCGCAATCTTAATTGGTGCAATTATTTTGATCCTTCTTGGCGTGATCAATTTAAGAATACCAGCTTCTTACATCATTACATTTGCAATCTTTATGTTTATCTTTGGCGCACAGAGATTTGATATTACATACGTGGTTGCCCAGCTTTGCGGTGGTGGTCTGATGCTTGGTGCATTCTTTATGGCTACAGATTATGTCACCTCGCCAATCACACCAATGGGACAGATTGTTTTTGGTATCTGCTGTGGATTACTGACTGGTATTTTCCGTTGCTTTGGAGCCAATGCAGAAGGTGTTTCCTTCGCAATTATCTTGAGCAACCTTCTTGTACCATTGATTGAGAAAGTAACAATACCAAGAGCATTTGGAGTAGTAAAGGAGGCAAAGAAGAATGAATAAACAGATTGTACATGACGCTTTGATTTTGACCGCCTTTACACTGGTGATCGGTGTGATTTTAGGTGCTGTATACGGCATTACTAAGACACCAATTGATAAGGCAAATGAGCAGACAAAGAAAGAGGCCTATCAGGCAGTATTTAAGGATGCAGATGCATTTAATGAAAAAGAGTATGATGCAGATGAGGCTGACAAATTAGTCGCAGATGCAGGTTATGATGATACCATTGATGACGTGGAAGAAGCCGTTGACAAAGATGGTAATGCACTCGGATATGTAATCACGGTTACTGCAAAAGACGGAAGCCAGGGAAGCATTACGTTTTCTGTAGGAATTCAGAATGATGGAACTGTAAATGGCTACTCCATTACTGATATTTCTGAGACACCGGGTCTTGGTATGAAAGCAGAGGAAGAAGATTTCTATAGTCAGTTCCAGAACAAAAAGGTTGATCAGTTTACAGTTGTAAAACAGAAACCATCATCCGATGATCAGATTGAGGCAATTACTGGTTCTACCATTACATCCAAGGCAATGGCAAATGGTTGTAACGCTGCAATTTATTACTTCCAGAATGCGTTAGGAGGTGCTCAGTAATGAACAAGTATGTTGAACGTTTATATAATGGTGTGATCAAAGAAAATCCTACCTTTGTACTGATGCTCGGTATGTGTCCGACACTGGCAGTTACATCATCCGCCGTCAACGGACTGGGTATGGGACTTTCTACATTGGTTGTACTTGTTTTTTCAAACCTTTTGATTTCACTTTTCCGTAAAGTGATTCCAAATGGTGTACGTATGCCGGCTTACATCGTGATCGTTGCATCACTGGTTACCGTTGTACAGTTTCTTATGCAGGCATATCTGCCAAGTCTTTCCAAAGCACTTGGCGTATATATTCCGCTTATTGTAGTTAACTGTATTATTCTTGGCCGTGCAGAAAGTTATGCATCAAAGAATGGTCCGGTTGAGTCTATTTTCGATGGAATCGGTATGGGACTTGGATTTACCATGGGACTAACCATTATTGGTCTGATTCGTGAAATCCTTGGCGCAGGAACATTTTTCGGACTTCCGTTCCTGTCTGCAATCAAGGGATTTACGCCAATCACCATTTTCATTATGGCACCTGGTGCATTCCTTGTACTGGCATTCCTTGTAGCCGGAATGAATATCATTCGTAAAAAGATGGAAGCAAAAGGCAAGCCTCTTGCAGAGCCGGCAGGCTGTCTGTCCGGTGATTGTGCACACTGTGGTCAGTCTGCAATGTGTACCGGTAAGGCTGCAGCTTCTGAAAAAGAACAGGCATAAGGGAGGAGAGAGTCGATGAGTACATTAGCTGAACTGGTTTTGATTGCGGTTGGATCTGCAATTGTAAACAACGTAGTATTAAGTCAGTTCCTCGGCATTTGCCCGTTCCTTGGAGTTTCCAAGAAGACGGAGACAGCTGCTGGTATGGGTGGAGCGGTAATCTTTGTTATTACGATATCTTCTTTCATTACCGGACTGATCTATAAATTCATTCTTGCCAATCCGTTCCTTGTTTCAAAGGGAATTGATCTGACATATTTGAAAACAATTGTATTTATTTTAGTTATTGCAGCATTGGTACAGTTCGTTGAGATGTTCCTGAAAAAGAAAATGCCGGCACTGTATCAGTCGCTTGGTGTGTATCTTCCATTGATCACAACCAACTGTGCCGTACTTGGTGTGGCTTTGAACTGTGTAACTTATGATTACAATCTGTTAGAGAGTGTAGTATATGGATTTTCTACTGCAGTGGGATTCTTTATCGCAATCGTACTGATGGCAGGAATTCGTGAGAAAATTGAATATAATGACATCCCTAAGACATTCAGAGGTACTTCAATTGTATTGATTACAGCCTGCCTGATGTCCATCGCATTTATGGGATTCTCAGGAATGATTTAGGAGGAAAAGAATATGCTTACTGGAATTATTGTCGCAGCTCTTGTTGTAGGCTGTGTTGGAATTATTCTTGGATTTTTCCTCGGCATTTCCGGAGAAAAATTCAAAGTTGAGGTAGACCCGAGAGAAGAAGCAATTCTTGAAGTTCTGCCTGGAAATAACTGTGGTGGTTGTGGATACGCCGGATGTTCCGGACTTGCAGCTGCGATTGCAAAGGGAGAAGCACCGGTAGGACAGTGTCCGGTAGGTGGCAATCCGGTAGCAGCAAAAGTCGGAGAAATCATGGGAGTTTCTGCAGGTGCTTCTGTTAAGAAAGTCGCATTTGTAAAATGCGCAGGAACCTGTGAAAAAGCAAAACAGGATTATGATTATACAGGTCTGGAAGATTGTGCAGCAATGGCATTTGTTCCAAACGGTGGACCAAAATCATGTAATTATGGCTGTCTTGGATTTGGAAGCTGTGTAAAGGCTTGCCCGTTTGACGCAATCCATATAGTCGATGGAATTGCAAAAGTAGATGAGAAAGTCTGCAAGGCTTGTGGAAAGTGCGTGTCTGCATGTCCGAAGCACCTGATTGAGCTTGTGCCTTATGAGGCAATGCATCTTGTGCAGTGCAGTTCCAAGGATAAAGGAAAAGCGGTTATGGATGCCTGCTCTGTAGGATGTATCGGATGTCATCTGTGTGAGAAGAATTGTCCATCAGATGCCATTCATGTAATTGACAACGTGGCATACATTGATCAGGAGAAATGTACAGGTTGCGGAATCTGTGCAGAGAAATGTCCGAAGAAGATTATTTTATAAGTAATACAAAAAATGCAGGAGTGAAATACATCACTCCTGTATTTTTATTGCTCAAACTGAATGGATTTACCGATACCGGAACTGTAGTGGATTTCGCCATCGTCTGTCACAAAGATGGCTTCCACATTGTCCGTATCCTCGATTAACTGCATTCCATCTGTAAGACCAAGGGCAAAGCAGGTGGTACTTAAGGCATCGCCGTCCATGGAACTTTGACTGATAATGGTAACCTGATACAGATTATTTTCAATGGGATAACCGTTTTCAGTGCTTAACAGATGATGGTATATTTTCCCGTTTACCCGATAGTAGCGCTCATAAATGCCGGAAGATACCACGGATGCATCTGGAACTTTTACAATACCAAGGCTGGTGCCACTCTCTGCAAAAGGCTTTTGCACACCGATACTGTAAGTATCCCCATTTTCTTTTTTCCCTAAAGTGAGAACATTTCCTCCGAGATTGATGATACCTTCCGAGATTCCTTCTTTCTGTAAATAGGCTTTCATCTGATCTGCAATGTAGCCCTTGGCGATACCACCCAAATCGAGTTTGGCCTGTGGGTCCAAAATACGGACATCATTTCCTTTGATTTCAATATTCTTGTAGTTGACGTGAGAGAGGGCTTCTGCAATTTCATCTTTGGATGGAAGAACGGATGCATCGACTTCGTTGTCTTCACTTTTGGCATTTTCTGCAATGAAAGAAATATTCCACAAATCCGATAATCCACCGATTGTAATATCAAATTTCCCGTTGCTGAGGTCTCCGTAAGATATGCCGGCTTTTATCAGCGTGAGTGTTTCGTCACTGACGGTCACATAAGAACCTTTTGCCGCATTGATTTTGGAAATTTCACTGTCTTCGATAGTGTTTGACAGTAGATGTTCGTAGCGGTCAGCAAGCGAGAAACACTCATCGATATAGCTTTCGTCCGAAGTTCCATAGAGAGTAACGTTAATGACAGTATCAAAATAGAAACCGGTCTTGGAGACTTTTTGTTCTTCTGCCTGGCATCCCTGCAAGGATGGTATGAACACTCCACAGAGCAGAAGCAAGGCAAAAAAGCGCAGACATTTCATATGTAGTTTCATAATGATTATCCTTTCTGTTTTATAACTATTCCAAACATCATAGTTAGTCTTTCAAAAAACATATCTATGATAGCGCATATTGATAGTGGGAACAAGATAAGAAATGAAGAATATCGTGCAAATTGTTACAATTTATATTATAATGGGTTAGGTGTAAATTATAAATAATTATAAAAATAAACAAAGGTATCTGAACATAAGATGAGCAAATTATATTTTATTGTAAATACGAATGCAAAAACGGGAAATGCAAATCAGGTATGGAGACAGGTATATGATTTTCTCAGGCAGAAACATATCCCATATGAAGCTTATGAAACAAAATATGTGGGACATGCAATGGTTCTTGCAAGAGAATTGTCAAAAAAGCAGGAGAAAGCAGTGTATTTGATTGCTGTGGGTGGCGATGGCACCGTCAACGAGGTCCTCAATGGAATTACAGACTTTCAAAAAGTCCGGCTTGGTGTGATCGCCAGTGGATCAGGGAATGACTTTGGAAAAGGTATGGGAATTCCAACAGACCCGATTGTGTGCATGAGACAGATTTTAAAGTGTATTCGACGGGAAAATCATGGAATTCCGATAAAGAAAACCGATCTTGGACAGGTGACCTGGGAGAATGGAAAGAAGCACCGGATCTTTGGAATCAGTGCAGGCGTAGGCCTCGATGCAATTGTCTGTAAGAAAGCACTGCATTCAAACTGCAAAAAGTTTTTGAACAGGATTCATCTCGGAAAGCTTACCTACCTCGTATTGACAGTACAGTCGCTTTTTACGATGGATACTGCAGAGGCAGTTGTAGAATGTGGCGATAACCATAAAATTTACCGATTACATAAAACAATCTTTGCGGCGGCTATGAATCTTCAGGCAGAGGGCGGTGGGATTCCGATGGCACCGCATGCTTCCTGTACAGACGGAATGCTTTCGTTAAGCAGTGCACATGGGATTCCAAAAGCGATTACCTTTTTTTGCCTACCGTTTTTAGTAGCTGCAAAACATGAAAAAATCAGGGGATTTACTACAATTGAGTCTCCGGTGATTCGCGTGCATACCAATAAGCCGGTCGTGCTTCATGCGGATGGGGAATACTGTGGAGATGTTAGAAATGTAGAATTTACCTGCCTTTCCGAAAAATTACAGCTTTTGAAATAAATATAACTGTGTATTTCCTTTTGTATTTTATGCAAAGATATGGTAGAGTATAACGAGGCTGAATAATGTGAATGAAATGGCTGATGTTCAAGAGAGGATATGAAAATGAGTAATAAATCAAAATATAAGAGAGTTGTGATAAAAATTGGTTCCTCATCCCTGACACATTCGGAGACGGGGAAGCTGAATTTTGTTAAGATTGAGCATCTGGTTCGGGAACTGAGTGACCTGCATAATCAGGGAATTGACGTTTGTCTGGTAAGTTCCGGTGCGATTGCAGTGGGTCGGGCGGCTATGGGAATCAAAGAACGTCCGTCAGATATTTCGACGAAACAGGCATGTGCTGCGGTTGGTCAGGCGAAGCTGATGATGGTGTATCAGAAGCTTTTTGCAGAATACAATCAGACTGCAGGTCAGGTACTTATGACAAAGAATACCATGGTAAATCCGGTATCCCGGGAAAATGCCAAAAACACTTTTGATGAATTGTTCCATTTGCGTGTGATTCCGGTTGTAAATGAAAATGATACGGTCAGTACATATGAAATGCAGTTCGGTGATAATGATACACTGTCTGCACTTGTGGCATCCATTGTTGGGGCGGATCTGCTGATTTTGCTTTCGGATATTGATGGCCTTTACACGGATGATCCGCATAACAATCCCGATGCAAAACTTCTCGATGTCGTGGATTCTATCGATGAACAGATTTATGAGATGGCAAAGGATTCTACAGGAAGTAATGTGGGAACCGGTGGTATGGCTACGAAACTTGCGGCAGCGAAGATTGCAACGTTCTCCGGTACGGATATGATTATCGCTAATGGAAAAGACGTAAGAATTTTACAGGATATCTTTCAGGATGATTATGTGGGAACGCTGTTTACCGCAAATGAGAATCCGAATTTTAATGTTGCAACATATGTTATGGAGACAATAGGATAATGAATCAGGAAAAAATTGAAAGAATTAATGCGTTATATCGCAAATCAAAAGCAGAAGGACTGACAGAAGAGGAAAAGAAAGAGCAGGATCTTTTACGAAAAGAGTATATTGCTTCTGTAAAAAGTAATCTTCGAAATCAGTTAAATAACATTGATGTGATCAATGAAAAGGGCAAAGTGGAGAATCTTGGAGAAAAATATGGAAACAAAGGCGCAACTTCGTAAACGAATGAAGGCAATCAGGGATGGAATCTCTCCCATATTGCGTCAAAGAAAAAACGAACAGATCATGAATGCTTTGCTTAGAGAGGATTGGTATGCGGATGCCAAAATTATATGTGTGTATGCAGCAATCGCAAGCGAAGTGGATCTGTGTAACTTTTGTCAGAGAGCATGGAACGATAGCAAAAAGCTATACTTTCCGAAAGTCTTTGGAGAAGAGATGGAGTTCTATGAAGTCGATGATTTTACCTGTTTAAAAGAAGGATGTTTTCATGTCATGGAGCCGGATCTGGAAAATTACGATCTGAAAAAGTACGAAGATCAGACAGAACCGGTACATATACTTGTACCGGGAGTTGCTTTTTCAGAAGTCGGTTGCCGGCTTGGATACGGGAAAGGCTATTATGACAGATATCTGTCAATGCATCCGTCACTCATACCAATCGGAATCTGTTATTCGGAACAAAGAGAGCCGGAGATTCCAACAGATATTTATGATATACGGATGACAAAATTAATTACAGATGAGCAGTAAAGAGGGTTATATAATAGGAGGATTATAATGAATCTGGAAGTATTATGTAAGACAGCACATGATGATAGAATTAAAGTGGGTATGCTGGATACCGATGTAAAGAATGAAACACTGTGCAGGGCAGCGGACAAAATTCTTTCCCATGAGGAAGAAATTCTCGCAGCGAATGCAGTGGATGTTACGAATGGAAAAGAGCGCAATATGCCGGCAGGTCTTTTGGACCGCCTGACGTTAAATCATGACCGATTGGAGGGTATGGCAGATGGACTTCGCCAGATTGCTAAATTAGATGATCCGATCGGAGAAGTTCTTTCCATGAAAAAGCGTCCAAATGGTCTGATCATAGGCAAGCGTCGTGTGCCAATCGGTGTTATTGGTATTATTTTTGAGGCACGCCCGAACGTTACATCCGATGCGTTTGGTTTATGTTTTAAGGCTGGAAACTGCGCAATTTTAAAAGGCGGCAGTGATGCAATTCATTCCAATATCGCGATTGTTTCTGCAATGCAGGAGGCACTTGATGAAATGAATATTCCAAAAGGCACATTAAGTTTGATTGAAGCTACCGATCATGAGACCACGAATGAGTTCATGAAAATGAAACAGTATGTGGACCTGTTGATTCCAAGGGGGGGCAGTGGTCTTATCCAGACCGTCGTAAATAATGCTACGATTCCTGTGATTGAAACAGGAACCGGAAACTGTCATGTGTATGTAGACGAGTATGCCGATCTGGATATGGCAGTCGATATTATCCGCAATGCAAAGACACAGCGTATCGGTGTGTGCAATGCCTGCGAGTCTATTGTGGTACATCGTGCTGTGGCAAAAGAATTTTTGCCAAAACTGTATGCGGCATTAAAAGAGTATGATGTGCAGATGCGCGGAGATGATGCTGCTGTAGAATATTTAGGAACAGAGAAACCTCTGGTTACAAAGGCAACTGAGGAAGACTGGGGAAAAGAATATCTGGATTATATTTTGTCAGTGAAAATTGTAGACAGTCTTGAAGAAGCAATTGCCCACATTAACAAATACAATACTTCCCATTCGGAGGCTATTGTTACCAGAGATTATGATATTGCACAGAAATTCTTAGAGGAAGTGGATTCTGCATGTGTTTATGTTAATGCATCCACACGATTTTCCGATGGAAATGAATTTGGATTTGGTGCAGAAATCGGAATCAGTACACAGAAACTTCACGCGAGAGGTCCGATGGGCTTAGAAGCGTTGACCAGCTATAAATACATTATTTATGGCAATGGCCAGATTCGCCCATAATAAAAAGATAGACGAGGATAACATGAGAGATTTAGAACAGAATACACTGACTGGAGCAGAAGAAACAAAACTTCAGTATGATTACATTGAAAAGGCAAAATCTTATATAAAAGAAAAAGAGGAACGGCTCGGACGTAAACTTACCTGTTGCGTGAAAACGTTTGGCTGTCAGATGAATGCGAGAGATTCGGAAAAACTGGTTGGAATTCTTACGGATATCGGATATGTTGAGACAGAGGATGAGCATGCAGATTTTGTCATCTATAATACCTGTACGGTAAGGGAAAATGCCAATAACAAGGTCTATGGACGTCTTGGCTATTTATCCAATTACAAAAAGAAAAATCCGGAGATGATGATCGCACTTTGTGGCTGTATGATGCAGGAGCCTACCGTTGTTGAGAAAATCCGAAAGTCTTATCGTTTTGTAAACCTTATTTTTGGAACACATAATATCTATAAGTTTGCAGAATTGTTGTGCCGCAGCATGGAATCTAACTCCATGATTGTTGACATATGGAAAGATACGGACAAAATCGTAGAAGATTTACCAATCAAGCGTAAATTCTCGTTTAAATCCGGAGTCAACATTATGTTCGGATGTAATAATTTCTGCAGTTATTGTATCGTTCCGTATGTACGTGGACGTGAGCGCAGCCGTGAGCCAAAAGACATCATCCGCGAGATTGAAGGTCTGGTTGCAGACGGTGTGTGTGAAGTTATGCTTTTGGGACAGAACGTAAATTCTTATGGAAAGAATCTGGATACACCGGTTACGTTTGCAGAATTACTGCGGGAAGTAAATAAGATTGAGGGATTAAAACGAATCCGTTTCATGACTTCACATCCGAAGGATTTGTCAGATGATCTGATTCTTGCGATGAAAGAGTGTGACAAAGTCTGCAAGCATATGCATCTGCCTTTACAGTCGGGAAGTTCACGTATTTTAAAAATCATGAATCGTCATTATGATAAGGAGCAGTATCTGGAAATTGTCCGCAAACTTCGTGAAGCAATACCGGATATTGCTCTGACGACCGATATTATCGTCGGCTTTCCGGGAGAGACAGAAGAAGATTTTATGGAGACACTGGATGTTGTAAAACAGGTAGAGTATGACAGTGCATTTACTTTTATTTACTCCAAACGAACAGGAACGCCTGCTGCAGCTATGGAGAATCAAGTGGATCCGGCAGAGGTGAAAGCACATTTTGATATGTTACTGAAGGAAGTGCAGGCAATCAGCACAAGAAAAGCAATGGAACTGGAAGGAAAAACGGTCGAGGTTCTGGCAGAAGAACAAAATGAGCAAGATGCCTCTCTGATTACCGGACGTCTTTCTAATAATGCGGTTGTGCATTTCCCAGGAGATACCAGTATGATTGGTAATCTGTATATGGTAAAACTTGTAGAATGCAAGGGATTTTATTATATTGGAGAAGTTGTAGCCGATGCATAGAAAATTTGGCAGAAATGACGTGATTTTAATTGTATGTCTGATTTTACTGTGTCTTGTTGCCTACGGTGGCGTACGTCTGTTTGGTGTAGAAAAAGGAAACGAAGTTACCATTACAAGGGATGGACAAGTGTATGGAACCTATGCGCTCAATGAGAATCAGACGATAGAAATTACAGACAAGGACGGTAAGGTTACGAACACCCTGGTGATTGCGGATGGAAAGGCGGATATGAAGGATGCAGACTGTCCGGATCGCCTGTGTGTCAAGCAGAAAGCAATTTCCAGACAGAATGAGAATATTGTCTGTCTGCCAAATAAAATTGTGGTCACAGTGACAGAATCTGATGCGAAGGGAGTGGATGGCTTTGCACAATAAGAAAGACAATCGCATCCGCAAAACTGCGTTTATGGGTCTTTTTCTGGCACTTGCCATGATCTGCAGCTATATCGAGACGCTGATTCCATTTTCAGTTGGAATCCTGGGCATAAAACTGGGGCTTGCCAATATTGTCGTGGTGCTTATGCTGTATTCTGTTGGAACAAAAGAAGCGTTGCTTGTTTCGTTGCTTCGCATTGTGCTGGTGGGAATATTGTTTGGAAATGCATTCAGTATTCTTTATTCATTAAGTGGCGGAATACTGAGTTTGTTTGTGATGTTTCTTATGAAAAAAACAGACAAATTCAGTTGTGTTTCAGTTAGTATCACAGGTGGAATCAGCCATAATATCGGGCAGATTATCGTTGCTGCATGGATTGTAAACAGCTACAATGTATTCTTTTATGTGCCTGTACTTCTGTTTGCAGGTCTGGTGACAGGACTTTTGATTGGCGTGATTGCAAAAGAAGTGATTGTGCGATTAAAGAATATAACATTATAAGTATAAAAGAGGAAAATTATGTACGCATACATAAAAGGTGAACTTGCTGAAATAAACACAGATCATATTGTTATCGAAGCGGGCGGAATCGGATATCAGGTGTTCATTTCATTACAGACGTTTGATTATCTGCCATCGGTTGGTGAGAATCTTAAAATATACACTTACTTATATCTGCGGGAAGATGCCATGATTCTGTATGGTTTTCTGACAAAAGATGACCTGGAACTGTTCAAGCTTTTGATATCGGTCAGCGGAATTGGTCCAAAAGGAGGTCTGGCTATTTTATCGACACTCGAAGCGGATGATTTGCGCTTTGCCATTTTATCCGGAGATGCCAAGGCGATTTCAAAAGCACCGGGTGTGGGTGGAAAGACTGCGCAGCGTGTGATTCTGGAACTGAAGGACAAATTAAGCCTTGAAGATGCTTTTGAGGCAAAAACCGAACATGTACAGAAAAATGCGGCTGCTGCAGGTGGCAGTGTGAAAAATGATGCGGTTATGGCGCTTACTGCACTGGGCTATTCTTCGACGGAGAGTCTCAAAGCGGTTTCGGCGGTAGAGATTACAGAAGATATGGATGTGGAAGAAGTGCTCAAAGCAGCATTGAAGCATTTGTCGTTGTTTTAGATCGTGATAGAAATTAGATGGGAAGATAGGTTGTTATGGCAAAACGAGTGATTTCCACGCAGATGCAGGAAGAAGATATAAAGATTGAAACTTCTCTTCGTCCGCAAACGCTGGAGGATTATATCGGACAGGAAAAAATCAAAGACAGTATGAAAGTCTATATTGATGCGGCAAAAGCACGTGGTGAAGCTTTGGACCATGTTCTGTTTTATGGACCGCCAGGACTTGGAAAAACAACGCTTGCAGGAATTATAGCCAACGAAATGGGATCGCATCTGAAAGTGACTTCCGGACCTGCAATTGCCAAACCGGGTGAGATGGCAGCGATTTTAAATAATCTTGCAGATGGGGATATTTTGTTTGTTGACGAGATCCATCGTTTGAACCGGCAGGTGGAAGAGGTGCTGTATCCGGCGATGGAAGACTATGCGATTGATGTAATGATTGGAAAAGGCGAATCGGCAAGATCTATCCGTCTTGATCTCCCGAAATTTACACTGGTGGGTGCCACAACACGTGCAGGTATGTTGTCTGCACCGCTGCGTGACCGATTTGGTGTTGTCAGTCATATGGAGTACTATACGGTGGATGAACTGAAGACAATCATTTTGCAGTCGGCCCATGTGTTAAACGTTGAAATTGACGACAAAGGTGCATACGAACTTGCACGCAGATCCAGAGGAACCCCGCGACTGGCGAACCGGTTGTTAAAACGTGTCAGGGATTTTGCGGAAGTCAAGTACGATGGCAGAATCACATATGAAGTTGCGGCATTTGCATTGGATTTGCTTGAGGTCGATAAGATGGGATTGGATCAGAACGACCGCAATATCATTCTTACCATTATCGATAAATTTGACGGAGGACCGGTCGGCCTGGATACGCTTGCAGCATCCATCGGCGAGGATTCCGGCACGATTGAGGATGTGTATGAACCGTATCTCGTGAAAAATAATTTTATTAATCGTACCCCAAAGGGAAGAGTCGCTACGTCCTTTGCCTATGAGCATTTCGGACGGACGCAAAATGCGTGATAGCGGTTGCATTTCCATGGGAGTAAGCTTATAATACAAGAGTGATGTTCGGAAAACGGGAGGAAAAAAGATGGCAGCTAAGACGAGTGCAGAAGTAGTAATTGACGGAAAAGTATATACATTGAGCGGCTATGAAGGAGAGGAATATCTTCAGAAGGTGGCAGCTTATATCAACAATAAAATCAGCGAGTTCGATGGTATAGAAGATTACCGGCATATTCCTCTTAATATGAAAAATACATTGATTCAGTTGAATATTGCAGATGATTATTTTAAAGCAAAAGCACAGGTCGAAAAATTAGAGCGTGATTTGGAGAACAAAGAGAAGGAACTTTATGATTTAAAGCATGATCTCATTTCTAATCAGGTAAAAACAGAGAGTGCAGAGACTTCGGTCAAGGAGCTTGAAGCCAAAAACAAAGAGCTTCTTTTGAATAAAGCAAGACTTGAAGCAGCACTGGAAGATAAGCTTCTGGATGGGAAAAAGGATAATCATGCCAAGGATTCATCCAAGAATAATCAAAAATAGAACAAGCATATAGAACTGTCGTTGATGCGGCAGTTTTTCTTTTTTACAGAATCATACCATATTTAAATAAAATTTAATAATGGTTTAATGAATGAACGGGAAATTTATAGTATAATAAAGAACATGAGTGAAAAAATGACGCAGATGAATGATAGGAAAAATAATAATGTGAATACAGACAATAGAGAAAACGTGCGTGGATTCGAATTGCTTGCGCCGGCAGGATCTTTGGAGATTTTTAAGGCAGTTATTGCTGCAGGTGCAGATGCGGTATATGTTGGTGGTGATTTGTTTGGTGCCCGTGCATATGCGAACAATTTTTCGGAAGAAGAACTTCTTGAGGCAATTGATTATGCACATTTGTTTGGAAGAAAAGTATATTTGACAGTTAATACGCTTTTAAAGAATGCGGAACTTACCAGAAAACTTTATGATTATATTCTGCCTTTTTATCGGAGAGGACTCGATGCTGTGCTGGTGCAGGATATGGGAGTGTTTTCTTTTATCCGTGAATATTTCCCGGATCTTCCAATCCACACAAGTACGCAGATGACCATTACCGGCGTGGAAGGCGCTCGAATGCTGCAAAGTCTTGGGGCTGAGAGAATCGTGATGGCGCGTGAAGTCTCTTTATCGGAGATGAAAGAAATTTACGATCAGACAGGTGTAGAACTGGAAGCGTTTGTACATGGTGCGCTTTGTTACTGTTACTCGGGACAGTGCCTGTTTAGCAGTATGCTTGGCGGACGAAGCGGAAACAGAGGGCGGTGTGCGCAGCCCTGCCGTCTTGCATATTCCGTTTTGGATGAAAATCATAATACCTATGAAAAAGAAAGCTTTGTATTGAGCCTGAAAGACATGTGCGGTATTGAAGATTTGAATAAACTATGGGAAGCCGGTGTATACTCTCTTAAGATTGAAGGGCGTATGAAGCAGGCACCGTATGCAGCCGGCATTGTTTCCTTTTATCGAAAATATATTGATCGTTTTCTGGCACAGAAGAAGAAAGAAAAGGTTCCGGTTGAAAAGCAGGATATGCAGGATATTCTGGCATTAGGCAATCGATGCGGTTTTACGGATGCGTACTACAGCCGGCAGAACGGACCGGATATGGTTACTTTTGTGAAGCCAAGCTATGAAAAAACGAAACAGGGACTTCAGGAAAAGATTATAGAAACCTATGTGACCAATCCTAAAAAAGTTCCGGTAACAGGAGTCGTTTCGCTTTCGGTTGGAAAACCAGCCTCCTATGAACTGACGTATCATGGGGAGACTTTCCGTACAGAGGGCATGGGAGTGATGGAAGCACAAAAGAAGCCATTGAATGAGGCTGATGTTGCGCAGCGTATGGCAAAAACCGGGGATACATTTTTTGAAGTTACCGATTTGAAAGTGCATTTGGGAGAAAACGTATTTTTACCAAATGGCGCATTGAACCAGTTGCGAAGAGACGCTTTTTCCATGTTACAGGAGAAAATGTTAGAACCGTATTATCACTGCTCGGAAAAAGCAATGGGAGATGAAAAGTCAAAAAACTTAAATGGACACAGAAATGTAGAAAATGAATCGACGATAGTTTGTCTGACCGAAAAAAGAGAACTTCTTTCTGTATTACTGAAAAAAGAATTTGTATCTGCAATTTATCTGGATTTTGCAGCCTATGGAAGAACGCATTTTATGGATGAACTTGCAGAGGATGTTGCAAAGATAAAGAAAGCAAAGAAACAGGCATTTTTTGCTATGCCGAGAATTTTCCGGAATGAGATTGCAGATTGGTTTGTGTCTCTTGCAAACGACTTACAGAATCTGCAGCTGGATGGCATTCTGGTTCGTGGTTACGAAGAACTGGCTTATTGCAGACAATATCTGCCGGAATGTAAAATGATTACGGATCAGAATGTATATACGTACAATGATCGGGCACAGCAATTTTTCGCAGAGGCAGGTGTATGGGTGAATACCGTTCCAATTGAACTGAATCGCGGTGAGATTATGCATCGTGATAATCAAAGAAGTGAAATGATTGTTTATGGATATTATCCGCTTATGACAAGTGCACAGTGCGTGCATAAAAATACGAAAGCCTGTGACAAATGTCCGACAATCACTTATTTAAAAGACCGTTATCAGGCACAGTTCCCGGTGAAAAATTATTGCAGTGCCTGCTACAATGTGGTGTATAATTCGCTTCCTGTGATGCTGTTTTCTAATATACGTGAACTGCAGAAAGCGGGACTTCGGACATTTCGCCTGGATTTCACAATGGAGTCCGAAAAGATGACAGGAAATGTAATGAATCTTCTGGAAGAGTTTTTATATGAAGATCGCAGACAGTATCCGGAACAGTGGAAGGAACATTATACCAACGGGCATTATAAAAGAGGAGTAGAGTAGGATGGTTCATTTAATTGTACAGGCATCGAAATATATTATGATCCTGTTGTTTATGATATACACCTATGAATGTTTTCATGTATTTCGTTTTAATGACGATGAAGAAAGGCAAAATCATATATACCATGTGCAAAGAATATTGCTTTTTACGATTCATTTTGATGCGTTTCTGGTTTTATATCTGACATCGGAAGATAAACAGATGATCGCATTCTATCTGATGCAGGTCGTGCTATTGGGTGCAATCATCCTCTCGTATCATTTGTTTTACAAACATGCGTCGGAACTTGTGCTGAACAATATGTGTATGTTGATTTGCATTGGCTTTATCATATTGACGAGATTGTCTTTTGAAAAAGCATTTCGACAGTTTATTTTTGTGGGAGCCGGATTTTTTATCGCTTTACTTATCCCGCTGATTTTACAGAATATGTCGGTTTTCCGAAAAATGACGTGGATCTATGCAGTGGTTGGAATCGGGGCACTGCTTGTCGTTGCGGTGGCAGGACAGACGAGTTATGGAGCAAAATTGTCACTTTCGATTGGTGGAATCTCAATTCAGCCATCCGAATTTGTAAAGATACTGTTTGTTTTGTTTATTGCATCGATGCTGTATAAGAAACAGGATTTTCATCAAGTGATGATCACAAGTGTCATTTCAGCATTTTTTGTGCTTGCGTTAGTGGCATCTAAGGATCTGGGTGGTGCATTATTGTACTTCTTTACTTATCTAGTGATGGTTTATGTTGCAACCCGCAAATTTACATACTTCGGTGCAGGAATCCTGGCAATGAGCCTTGCGGCGGTGATCGGATACAAAATCTTTTCACATGTGCAGACACGTGTGCTTGCGTGGTCCGATCCGCTTCGTGTAATTGACAATGAAGGTTATCAGATTTGTCAGTCGTTGTTTGCGATAGGAACAGGAGGGTGGTTTGGACTCGGACTCAATCAGGGAATGCCGAATAAGATTCCGGTAGTTTCGAAGGATTTTATTTTTGCAGCAATCTCAGAAGAAATGGGGGGTGTTTTTGCACTGTGCCTGATTATGGTATGTGTCAGTTGCTTTTTTATGATCATGAATGTGGCAATGAAGTTGCGGGATAATTTTTACCGGCTTGCGGCTGTCGGGCTTGGAACACTATATGCGCTTCAGGTATTTCTGACAATCGGTGGAGTGATCAAATTTATTCCTTCGACTGGTGTGACACTTCCGCTGGTAAGTTATGGAGGAAGTTCCCTTCTTTCTACGTTGATTGTCTTTGGAATCATTCAGGGACTGTATATTATGCAGTTTGATGACCGGGCGCAAAAAAAGGAACAAAGGAAAAAAGGAGGCAGCACATATGGAAAAGCACAAAAACAAAAAGCAGCAAGTGCGCGTAAGAAATAAAGAGTTTCAGGTAATTGCCTATCTGTTCCTTGGCCTTTTTCTTGCTATGATTGCATATTTTGTATATTTTCAGGTATATAAAAGTGAATCCTTTATCAACAGCCCGTACAATTCGCTTCAGGATCTGTTCTCTGAGCGTGTGGTAAGAGGAGATATTTTATCTGCAGATGGTCAGACACTGGCAACGACAAAAGTGGACAGTGCGGGAAATGAAACAAGAAGCTATCCGTACGGACGTGTATTTGCGCATTCTGTGGGATATGCGGTAAATGGCAAAGCAGGATTGGAAAATCAGGAGAATTTTTCGTTGCTGCGGTCACATGAATTCTTCCTTACGCAAATCAAAAATGATATCGCGGGAACAAAAAGCCAGGGAGATAATGTAGTAACCACGCTTGACGCACAGATCCAGCAATGTGCATATGATGCACTTGGCAGTTATGATGGTGCGGTGATTGTTATGGAGCCGGCTACCGGAAAAATTATTACCATGGTATCCAAACCGGATTATGATCCAAACACGATCAAAAAGGACTGGGATACAGTAAATGGTGAGGGGAGCACTGTTTTGTATAATCGTGCCACACAGGGAAAATATGCACCTGGATCTGTATTTAAGATTTTTACAACGCTTGAATATTTCCGGGAAAATCCAAAAGCATATAGCACTTATACATTTACCTGTAATGGGGAATTGACTGTAGACGGACAGACGATTCATTGTGCTGGAAATAGACATCATGGACAGGAAGATCTGCAGTCATCGTTTGCAAATTCCTGCAATTCTTCCTTTGCAAACATTTCATTATCATTAGATCGGAGTAAGTTTCAGAGCACTTGTGATTCCATGCTTTTTAATAAGGCTCTTCCGATTGCTTTTGAATCTTCCAAAAGTAGCTTTACTCTTTCTAAAGACGATAATTCAGCAATGGTAATGGAAACTGGAATCGGCCAGGGAAAAACGATGGTATCTCCTCTTCATATGGTCATGGTTGCAAGCGCAATCAATCATGATGGAGTGCTGATGACACCTTATCTGGTGGACCGGGTGGAAAGTGCATCGGGAGATGAAGTAGAAAAAAATGAGCCAAAGAAATACGGAAGTCTTATGACAGAAAAGGAAGCAGGACTGCTGCAGGAATATATGCGCACAGTGGTTACCAGCGGAACGGGAGCAAAACTTTCGGGACAATCCTATGAAGCTTCCGGAAAGACTGGTACAGCACAGGTTTCAGATTCATCAGACCAGACAAATGCCTGGTTTGTCGGATATGCAAAAAAGGACGGATACAAAGATATTGCGGTTGCGGTAGTGGTAGAAGACAGCGGTGCTGGAAGTACGTATGCGGTTCCGATTGCCAAGAAGATATTTGACGTATATTTTAACAAATGATATACTTTGGACAAGTATATTTATGTCAGCTGTATTGGCATGACAGAACACAACACAGGAGGGATTGCGATGATAGAGGCAACGAGCTGTGGTGGTGTGGTAATCTTTCGTGGAAAAATTTTGCTTTTGTACAAAAATTACAGAAACAGATACGAAGGCTGGGTACTTCCGAAGGGAACGGTAGAACCCGGTGAGGAATATAAGGATACTGCAATCCGTGAAGTCAAAGAAGAAACCGGAGCGACAGCAACAATTATTCAGTATGTAGGCAAAAGCCAATATTCATTTACAGTTCCGGGAGATACCGTGGAGAAAGAGGTACACTGGTATCTTATGATGGGCGAAAGTTATTATAGCAAGCCGCAGAGGGAAGAGTATTTTGTGGATTCAGGTTTTTATAAGTATCATGAGGCATATCATCTGCTTAAATTTTCAAACGAAAAGCAGATATTGGAAAAGGCCTACAATGAATATCTGGATTTAAAAAAAAGCAATTTGTGGGGAACACACAAATATTATTAAGTAGCAGGAAGGACATGCATGAAGTGGTATCGTAACCTTTACGTCAGCAATTCTATCGGGGATAAAGCCAATCGAATAAAGTGGAAGATCAACCATAATGCAGGAACGATTTCGGTATATGTCATTGCATTTGCGAGCAACAGCCAGAATCTTTTAGATATTATTCCGGCCTGGGAACTGATGCAGAAATCTTATCCGAAGAAACAGATGAAAATTATAGGACTTGCAAAGGGCTATGAAGATGCACTTGAACTTGTCCGGACAATCATAGATGAAACATACCAGAATACGGGAGATGTGGATGTCTGGAAATATCTGAAAGAAGAACGGAGGCGGATGGCATGACGGTCGTACTCCTGATTCTTAAGATCATTGGAATTATATTGGCAGCGTTGCTGGGAACCGTAGTACTTGGAATTCTTCTTGTGCTATTTTGTCCGTTCCGTTATCGGATTTGGGGAAGCTACCATGAGAAGCCGGATATTTCGATTCGGGTTGCCTGGCTGATGTGTATTTTTCAGTTCCGGATGGATATTACAGATACACAGCAGATGTATCTGCGGATTTTTGGATTTCGCAAAAACCTTTCTCGGGTCGAGAAAGAGGCAGAAACAGATGCATTTGGCGAGAAAACAGAGAAAGAGAATGATGCCTCTGGACAATTTGAAGATACAGAAGATGCAATAGAGACGAAATCATCGGGTGTATCCTCTAAATCACCGGAAAAGAAAATTTCCATAAGTCAAAAAGCGAAAAGGTTATGGGAAAAAATGAAAGATATCTGTAAAAAGATGAAAAGAGCTCTTTCGAATATCAAAGAAACGGCTGCAAAAATAAAAAAACTGTATATGGATCCGCGGAATAAACTGGCATTTACAAAATTAAAACAGTCGGCAGTAAAGCTTTTTCGTGTGCTTCATCCCAAAAAGTTCCGATTACAATTGAAATATTCCACTGGTTCACCCGATACGACAGGGCAGTTACTTGGTGTGATTGCAATGTTTCCAATCGGATATCGGAATGGGTGGAACATTGTTCCGGATTTTACTGCGGATGCATTTTATGCGGATGCGGAGTTTGATGTGCGTGGGCGTGTTTTGGGGATAAGCCTTATAAAGCTTGCTTGTTCGATAATTCTTGATAAGAATTGTAAAAGATTATATAATAAAGTTACATCGATTTTCAAATAATATAGTTAAAAATGGAAAAGAGAGAAGGATAGGAGGATTTTTCTATGGCAGATAACAGCTTTAACAATACAGTAGAATCATTATTTAAAGGAATGGACAGTTTTATTACTACAAAGACCGTTGTTGGAGATGCGATTCACATCGGAGATACCATAATCTTACCACTGGTGGATGTATCATTCGGTGTCGCGGCTGGTGCTTTTTCGCAGGAAAAGAAAAATAACGGTGCCGGTGGTATGGGTGGAAAAATTAATCCAAGTGCTGTGCTTGTTATTCAGAACGGACAGACAAAACTTGTGAATATCAAAAATCAGGATGGTATGACAAAAATTTTGGATATGGTTCCGGATATTGTTAATAAATTTACTTCGGGAAAAGGAAATGAAGATCTGACTTTTGATGATATTGTAGATGCGGCAGATGACGCAGAAAATGAAGAAAAATAATATAATCATATAGTATTTTTACAAAAGAGGCATATATTATAAATAATATATGCTTTTTTTGGTGGGATAAATGAAACGAATCTGGGGATATACATTGTTCTGGTTTGCCATGGGAATGCTGCTTATGTATATCATAGGAGGAGGGTGCATAGGAATCCTTCTGATTGCGGGAAGCCTTTTGCTTTCCTATCTATTATTTTCCTGCAGGTAAGAGAGGATCTTTTTTGCTTTGTGAGTGGGAACATGCAGTTTTGATAATAAGATAAAAAAAGAACCATCGCATTGCGATGGTCCTTAAACAGCTTACTAAGCTCTCTCAACTTTACCAGATCTAAGGCAGGAAGCACAAACATATAATTTCTGTGGTACTCCGTTAACTTTACAGCTCACACGTTTGATGTTTGATTTCCATACTTTGTTGGATCTTCTATGAGAATGGCTGACATTATTTCCGTAATGTACGCCTTTTTCACAAACTGCACATTTTGCCATGGTATTGCACCTCCTTGCATTTCATTAAACTTGTCTTTTTCAAGTTCACAACAAATGTATTCTATCAGATTCGCTTTTTAAATGCAAGGAAAAATTATAAAAAAATGAAATATATTTACAATTGGCTCAAAAATGGTTATAATACATGGTGTATTATGGATGAAAGCCATGAACAGATTCGTTCATGTTTTGATACCTAAATAAAGATACGTATTTGGAGGTATGTATATGAAGGGACAGATGGACACCCAATATGGGAAAATTTTAATTGATGAAGATGTCATCGCTACCTATGCAGGTTCTGTCGCAGTAGAATGCTTTGGAATTGTAGGTATGGCAGCCGTTAATATGAAAGACGGACTGGTAAAACTTTTGAAGCGTGATTATCTTACACACGGAATCAGTGTGTTGATCGAAGATGAGAACCAGATTACCATCGATTTTCATGTGATCATTGCATATGGTGTTAGTATTGCTACGGTTTCCGATAACCTGATTGAGACCGTTAAATATAAGGTAGAGTCATTTACCGGTATGAAAATCAATAAGATCAATATCTACGTCGAAGGCGTTCGCGTAATTGATTAGGGAGGATACAAAATTGGAAATCACAAGCATTAATACTGAGATACTGTCCAAAATGTTCCTGGCAGGAGCAAAAAATCTGGACGCAAAAAAAGAATGGATCAACGAACTGAATGTTTTCCCGGTTCCAGATGGTGATACCGGAACAAATATGTCTATGACCATTATGTCTGCGGCAAGAGAGGTAAGCAATCTGACAAACCCTTCTATGAAGGAGCTTTCTAAGGCGATTTCTTCTGGTTCTCTTCGTGGTGCAAGAGGCAATTCGGGCGTTATTTTATCCCAGCTGTTTCGTGGCTTCTGCAAGGTGATTGCCGGATATGACGAAGTGGATGTGACTGTTTTATGTGACGCTTTCCAGAAAGCGGTAGAGACTGCATATAAGGCAGTTATGAAGCCGAAGGAAGGAACTATTCTTACTGTTGCAAAAGGAGCAGCAGATAAAGCTTTGGAGCTGGCAGAAGAGACAGATGATCTTGTTTACTTCTGTGATGAAATTATCAAGCATGCAGATTATGTACTGAGCCAGACACCGGAGATGCTTCCAGTACTCAAACAGGCTGGTGTTGTAGATTCCGGCGGACAGGGACTTATGCAGGTGCTCAAAGGTGCATACGATGCACTTCTTGGCAAAGAAGTTGATTACGAAATCGAAGATGCCGGAAACGGATCAGGTGTGGTAAAGATTTCAGCTGAGACAGAAAAAGAAATCAAGTTTGGATATTGTACGGAATTTATCATTGTACTGAATCGCCCGTTATCTGAGCAGGAAGAACATGAGTATAAGGCTTATCTGGAATCAATTGGTGATTCTATCGTGGTTGTTGCGGACGATGAGATCGTAAAGACTCACGTACATACCAACGATCCGGGTCTTGCAATTCAAAAGGCTTTAACACATGGTTCTTTGAGCAAGATTAAGATTGACAATATGCGTGAGGAACATCAGGAAAAACTGATCAAAGATGCTGAAAAACTTGCTGAGAAACAGAAAGAAGAGGAGAAAGTTGCGCCAAAAGCAGACGAGCCACGCAAAGACATGGGATTTATCTCTGTGTCAATCGGAGAAGGAATGAACGAGATTTTCCGCGGACTTGGTGTCGATTATATTATCGAGGGCGGACAGACGATGAACCCGAGTACGGAAGATATGCTGAGCGCAATTGATCATGTGAATGCGGATCACATTTTTATTCTTCCAAATAATAAAAATATTATTATGGCAGCAAATCAGGCAGCGAGCCTTGTGGAAGATAAGGAGATTATTGTTCTTCCTACCAAAACAATTCCGCAGGGTATTGTGGCTATGGTAAATTATATTCCAGATTACTCTGCTGAGGAAAACAAAGAGACAATGCTTTCTGAGATTGACAATGTAAAGACCGGTCAGGTTACTTATGCTGTCCGCGATACGGAAATCGACGGAAAAGTAATTAAGCAGAATGATTTCATGGGAATTGGTGATAAGGAAATTCTTTCGGTAGGAACTGATTTGAAAGCGACAACGCTTGAAATGATTGATGCGATGGTAGACGAGGATTCTGCTATTGTAAGCATTTATTATGGTACAGAGTCTAACGAGAAAGATGCAGAAGCAATCGGTGCTGTTATTGGCGCAAAGTATCCGGATGTTGAGGTTGAGATCAACAATGGCGGTCAGCCGATTTACTACTATGTAATTTCTGTAGAATAAGAATAGGATTATTAATATGGATCAAAATTCAGCGATTACTGCGATTAAGGGGATTGGTGAAAAGACAAAAGATTCATTTGCAAAGATGGGAGTATACACCGTTGGTGATATACTCCTTCGTTTTCCCCGGACTTATATAAAATACCCATCGGCCCAGCCGATCAATGAGATTTTTTCACTCACGGAAGAACGCCATGCGATTGCAGCAAAAATACAGACAGCCCCTGTTGTGAAAAATGGACGCCGAATGCAGATTACACTGCTTACTATTGGAGACAGTGGACACAAGATGCAGTTGATCTGGTATCGCATGCCATATATAAAAAATAATTTACAGAGAAATCATTATTATGTGTTTTATGGCAAAGTGAGCGTCCGTGATGGAAAATATGTGATGGAACAGCCGGTAATTTATACACCGGAAGCATATCAGGAGATGGAAGGTCGGCTACTGCCGGTCTATACTTTGACAACTGGAATTACAAATAATCTGATGACCAAGACGATTCGACAGGCGCTTGATGATGAGGCATTGCTTTTGGATTATATTCCAAAAGAAATCCGTCATCAGTACCAACTGTGCGAATATAATTATGCAATTAAAGAAATACATTTTCCAGATGAGATGGATTCACTGATTGAAGCAAGACGAAGACTGGTCTTTGATGAATTTTTTGATTTCATTCTGGGTATGCAATATCAGAAAGAGCGGAAAAATCGTGAAGAGAATGCATTTGATTTTAAAGATGATCAATTTATATGGAATCTGATGAAACAGCTTCCGTATGATCTGACTGGTGCACAGAAACGGACACTTGAGGAGATTGTGGCGAATATACAAGGACCATATGTAATGCAGCGCCTGATACAGGGCGATGTGGGTTCCGGCAAGACGGTTATAGCATTTCTTGCAATGGCCTGGGCGGCAGAGAGCGGGTATCAGTCTGCAATTATGGCGCCGACAGAAGTTCTTGCAAGACAGCATTATGAAACTTTTTGCTCATGGTGCGAGAATTTTCATCTGGAGTATCCGGTCGTGCTCCTGACAGGTTCAATGACGACGAAAGAAAAACGTCTGGCATATGAGAAACTGGAGCAAATGCCCAATGCCATGATTATTGGCACCCATGCCTTGATACAGGAAAAGGCAGTTTTTACCAATCTTGCACTTGTAATTACAGACGAGCAGCACCGGTTTGGTGTAAAACAAAGAGATGTGTTTGCAGACAAAGGAAATCATCCCCACATTCTGGTGATGTCGGCGACACCGATTCCACGGACACTTGCAATTATTATTTATGGCGATATGGATATTTCTGTGATTGATGAAGTGCCGGCAAAACGTTTGCCAATAAAAAATTGTGTGGTAAATACCGGATATCGGCCGAAAGCCTACGAATTTATTGCAGAGCAGATTAAGCTTGAACATCAGGCTTACATTATCTGCCCTCTTGTAGAAGCGAGTGAATCTATGGAGGGAGAAAATGTAACAGATTATGCCAGACAGCTTGCGGGACAGTTCTCCGATGATGTCAAAATCGGTGTCCTGCATGGAAAAATGAAAAACGATAAAAAGAATGCTGTTATGGAGCAATTCGCAAAAAATGAAATTCAGATCCTTGTTTCTACGACGGTTGTGGAAGTCGGAGTGAATGTGCCGAATGCGACCGTTATGTTGATTGAAAATGCAGATCGATTCGGACTTGCCCAATTGCATCAGCTGCGAGGTCGTGTGGGAAGAGGCGATGCACAGTCTTATTGCATTATGGTGAATGCGTCTTCTTCTAAAAACGCAAAGAGACGATTGGAAATTCTAAATAAATCAAATGACGGATTTTTTATTGCCAGTGAAGATTTGAAGTTACGTGGACCGGGAGATTTTTTTGGTATTCGTCAAAGCGGGGATTTTGCGTTTGAGCTTGCAGATATTTATCAGGATGCGTCGGAATTGAAACAGGCTTCTGAAGCAGTGGCGGAAATATTGAACAAGGATCCGGATCTGGAACTGGAAGAACATAAATTACTTCGTTTGCGTATGAAACGTTTTATGGAAGAACAGATTGGAAAGATGAATTTATAGAACATACAAAGGGGCACCCGTTATGGGTGCCCGAAAAGACATGAATTTTTCTTTTGTACATTGCCTGCTTACTGACCGTTTTTTTCGGCCATCTGCCGTTCCTGTGCTTCAATCATTTTTTTGACCATATATCCGCCGACAGAACCATTCTGTTTTGCGGTCAGGTTTCCGTTGTATCCGTTGCTAAGTGGAACTCCAAGTTCATCAGCAACTTCATACTTAAAACGTTCTAATGATTTTTTTGTACTTCTGTTTGCCATGATGTTTTCCTCCTTTGCGTGTGTACTTTTGTGGTACATTGGTAGTATGTGCAGAGGAAAAGGACATATGCTGGTAAGTTTGGGTGCCTTTTACAAAGCTTGGAAAAATAAAAATTTTTACTCAATAAGCTTCAGATGACTGATATCCGGATGAATTGTCAGTGAGTAATTCGTATAATACACAACAAATCCCGGAGCACTTCCGGCAGGCTTTTTTACATTCTTTTTTTGCAAATAATCAATTTCTATTTTGTCGCTGTCTCGGCCTTTGGAATAAAAGCCGGCAAGCATTCCGGCCTCTTCGAATACACGATCCGGCATTTCTTCTCCTTTTGATTTTACGATAACATGAGAACCCGGCATTCCTTTTGCGTGGAACCACCAGTCATTGCCGGTAGCAAATTTGAAGGTGAGTTCATCGTTCTGATAATTGTTTTTCCCAACATAGATATCATATCCATCCGAAGAGAGATAATGAAACGGTTTGCTTTTGATTTTTTCTTTTTTTCCGCTACGATTTTTTTTGATAAATCCATATTCTGTCAATTCCTGCTTAATCTGTACAAGATCGTCTGCGGAGAGGGCGATATCCAAAGAGTTCTGGATCGATTCAAGATGGTCGATTTCGGCTTTGGTTTCCTGAAGAAGTTTATCAAGAGCTTCTGCAGTTCGCTTTAATTTTCCATAACGGTCAAAAAACTTTTGTGAATTTTCCTGCGGTGAGAGAGTAGGATCCAACGGAATGCGGATTTCCTTATTGTTATCATAGAAATTCGGGGCAAGAAGTTCCTTTGCACCTTCTTCAAGATTGTATCCGTATACATTGATTAACTCACCATACAATTTATATTTTTCCCTTTTTTCAGAGTCTTTTAACTGTTTTTGTTGTAACTGATACTTTTTCTGATTACGTTCAAGTGCTGTTGTGACAATGCGGCGCAGATCTGCAGATTTCTGTCGTATGCGGCTGTATATATTTTTTTCAGCATAATAAACTTCCAGAACACGGGAAATACTGTCAAAAGATTCGGTTTCATAATCCTGATATAAAGTAAGTTCAACGGCGGAAAATTCAATCGGTTCCCGGCCTTTACGAACGATTACCGGATGATAGTGTTTGTTACGGATTTCATCAAAGAACCATGCAATATGATTGCAAAGATGCAAAATCTGATCTTCTGAGTAGGATGCCAGCGGCTGTTCTCCGTCGAGCCCTGCACGATATGCGATTTCAGATGCAATCAATGGGCTTACACCTGTAAAAGTAGAATAGATTGCCTTCATGACAGTCAGTGGTTTCCCTGCAATCGCATCGTGAATCTGTGCTGCATCCATGGTTAACGGGTTGAATTTGTTGTCCTGTGTACCCGGAATAAAATATGGTTTTCCAGGTAAAACTTCACGTACGGAACTGACAGCGGAAGAAATTCGTTTGATGCTGTCGATGATGGTGCCATCTTCATCACAGAAAATAATATTGGAATATTTTCCCATTAATTCAACAATTAAAGTCTTATGGCATAAGTCACCCATTTCGTTCAGATGCTCAATTTCCATATTGATGATACGTTCCATATGTGGCTGATAAATACGAGTGATGCGTCCGTTAGCCACATGTTTGCGCAGTACCATGCAAAAAGTTGGAGCGGTAAGCGGACTTGGTTTGTTTTCACTTGTTAAATATAAAAATGGAAGAGATGCACTTGCGGAAATGGCTACCCGGAACTGTCCATTGGAACCTTTACAGGTTAAGAGCAGTTCGTCATTTTCCGGCTGTGCAATCTTGCTGATTTTTGCATTTAATATTGTCTGGTTCAGTTCGTGAACGAGACCAGATATAACGATTCCGTCAAAAGCCATAGTTGCCTCCTATTGTAATTTATAGCGATTGTTTATATTATAGTATGAAAATAAAGAAAAATCCAATGAATATTTGACGAATCAGAAAAATAGCATTATAATACATTTATCTATGCATAAACTATGCATTTTTACAGGAGAAAGCCAATGATCAAAAGTATGACCGGATTTGGAAGATGTGAATTTACAGATGAAAAACGTAAATTTACCGTCGAACTTAAATCCGTAAATCATCGCTATCTTGATGTTAATATTAAGATGCCGAAAAAACTGAATTTTTTCGAGAGTTCTATTCGTGCACTGTTGAAAGAGTATATTGAACGTGGTAAAGTAGATGTCTATATCACGTATGAAGATTATACGGAAGATAATTATGCGTTAAAGTATAATTCAGCTCTGGCTGCACAGTATCTGGATTATTTAAACAGAATGGCCGAAGAATTTAGCCTTGAAAATGATATCAGGGTCAGCAATCTGTCGCGATATCCGGATGTTCTGGTTATGGAAGAACAGGATGTGGACGAAAAGGAATTGTGGGATGGACTGGAACGTGCCTTGCGCGGTGCATGCGAGCAGTTTGTGGCAAGCCGTATCAAAGAGGGCGAAAGTCTGAAAGTTGATCTCATAGACAAGCTGGATCATATGATTTCTTATGTCGATTTTATTGAGAAACGTTCTCCACAGATTATGGAAGAATATCGCAAAAGGCTTGAGGATAAAATTAAAGAGATTCTTGGAGATCGACAGATGGACGATGGACGCATCGCAACCGAAGTTACCATTTATGCGGATAAGGTTTGTGTAGACGAAGAAACCGTGCGTTTGCGGAGCCATATCAATACAACAAAAGACACTTTGCTGGAAGGTGGTTCAATCGGGCGCAAGCTTGATTTTATCGCGCAGGAGATGAATCGTGAAGCAAACACGATTCTTTCCAAGGCAAACAATATAGAAATTTCAGATACAGGAATCAATTTAAAAACCAGCATTGAAAAAGTGCGGGAACAGATTCAAAATATTGAATAGAGGAAGTTACAGATGGAAAACAAAGGCAAGTTAGTTGTTATTTCCGGCTTTTCCGGAGCCGGAAAAGGAACTCTTATGAAGGCTTTGATGAAGGAATACGGTGATTCGTATGCGTTGTCTGTGTCGGCGACGACAAGAAATCCGAGACCGGGCGAAATGGACGGGGTGGATTATTTCTTTGTCACTAAAGATAAATTTGAACAGATGATAGCGGAAGATGCGCTGATTGAGTATGCACAGTATGTTGGAAATTATTATGGAACTCCAAAGGAATATGTGCAGCAACAGTTAGATCTTGGCAAAAATGTAATCCTTGAAATCGAGATACAGGGCGCTTTAAAAATCAAAGAAAAATTTCCGGATACGGTTTTAATGTTTGTGACAGCACCAAATGCCAACGAATTAAAAAATCGTCTTGTAGGACGTGGTACAGAGACCCCGGAAGTGATTGCAGCACGGCTGTCCCGCGCATGTGAGGAATCCATGGGAATGGAAAAATATGATTATTTAGTGATAAACGATACGATTGAGAATGGCATTTCCCTGATTGATCGTCTTATCTGTGATGAGAGGTCTGGAAATAAGGAAAACAATCGCGCACATCGTGTATCTGCTAATATAGATTTTATTAATAAAATGAGAGAAGAGCTTTCAGGCTTTTCGAAAGGAGAATGAATATGATACATCCATCATACGTAGAATTAATGAAAGTTGTTAACGACGGTGTAGAAATCGGTGAGGAGCCAGTAGTAAACAGCCGTTATTCCATCGTTCTTGCTACTGCTAAGCGTGCAAGACAGATCATTGCTGGTGCAGAACCACTGATTGATAATCCAAAATGTAATAAACCGCTTTCTATTGCTGTAGAAGAATTATATCGCGGTGCAGTTAAAATCCAGTCTGAGGACGAAGAAAATAATTAAAAAGAAAGTAAGAGGGGAGTGACAATGGTCATTCCCTTTTTCAAGTGAGAGGTACTATGAAATTATTATTTATTTCACTTGGGTGTGATAAAAACCTTGTAGATTCTGAATACATGATAGGCATGTTGACGAATCATGGCATTGAATTGACGGATGATGAGACAGCAGCGGACATCATAATTGTTAATAGTTGCTGTTTTATTGGTGACGCAAAAGAGGAAAGTATTAACACAATCCTTGAGATGGCACAACAGAAGAAGACGGGCAAATGCCGCTCTCTAATTGTTACGGGCTGTCTGACACAACGTTATCAGGAAGAAGTAAAAAAGGAAATCCCGGAAGTGGATGCTATCCTTGGAACGAATTCTTATGATTCTATCTGGGAGGCTGTTGAAGAAACTTTAGATGACAAATTCTATGAGAATTTCCACACATTGACAGGACTTCCGCATGTGAATACAAAACGTACGATTACGACAGGCGGACATTTTGCTTATTTAAAAATTGCAGAGGGATGCAACAAAAATTGTACGTATTGCGTGATTCCGTCGGTTCGTGGACGTTATCGCAGTGTGCCATTGGAAGAATTGGTTACATCTGCAAAGGAACTGGTTGCCGGTGGGGTAAAAGAACTGATTCTTGTTGCACAGGAGACTACATTATATGGAGTAGATCTGTATGGAGAAAAAAGTCTGCACAAGCTGTTGGATGCGTTGAATGAGATTCCAGGATTGTTCTGGATTCGTATTATGTATTGCTATCCGGAAGAAATTTATGAGGAACTGATCAATGCAATGATTCGCGACAAGAAAGTGTGCCATTATCTGGATATGCCGATTCAACATTGCAACGACAGTATTTTGCAACGCATGGGACGCAAAACAAATAAAAAGGAACTGACTGCAAGAATTGATCATTTGCGGGAACGGATTCCGGATATCACTTTGCGAACCACTCTGATTTGTGGTTTTCCGGGCGAGACCCAGCAGATGCATGAGGAACTGATGCAATTTGTAAATGATATGGAATTTGACCGTCTTGGCGCATTTACTTATTCTGCTGAAGAAGGAACTCCTGCAGCGGAAATGCCGGATCAGATTGATGAAGAACAGAAGGCTGACTGGCAGGCAGATGTCATGGAACTTCAGGAAGAAGTGATTTTTGATAAAAATGATTCCATGAAAGGAACAGAACTCTATGCATTTATTGAAGGGAAAGTTGCAGATGAAAATGCATATGTAGGACGCACTTACCGTGATGCACCAAATGTAGACGGCTATATTTTTATTAATACGGATGAAGAACTTATGACCGGCGACATTGTAAAAGTTCGTGTTACCGGTGCTTATGAATATGATCTGATAGGAGAAATAATATGAATTTACCAAATAAACTGACGCTTTTTCGTGTTGTATTGATTCCATTTTTTGTATTCTTTTTATTAGCTCCATATTTTGAGGGATATGGAAACTATATTGCAGTTGCAATTTTTATTGTGGCAAGTATTACGGATTTTCTTGATGGAAAAATCGCCAGAAAATATAATCTTGTCACGAATTTCGGAAAATTTATGGATCCCCTCGCAGATAAACTTCTTGTATGCTCTGCATTGATCTGCCTGATTCAGCTGGAACTGATTCCGGCGTGGGTTGTAATCATTATCATTGCACGTGAGTTTATTATCAGCGGATTTCGACTTGTAGCATCGGATAATGGTGTGGTTATCGCTGCCAGTTACTGGGGTAAATTTAAGACTGCTTTCCAGATGCTGACGGTAATTGTTCTTATTTTAAATATTCCGAATAAAGTATTTACAATACTTGGAACTGTATTGATTTATGTATCACTTGCACTTACTGTTATTTCGCTGATTGACTATATTGCAAAAAATAAAGATGTGCTGAAGGATCAAAAGTAATATGACAGTATATGATTTGCTAAATAAATATCAGATGACAGTTACGACGGCAGAAAGCTGTACGGGCGGGCTGGTGGCTTCCGGACTGGTGGACATTGCAGGAATTTCTGCTTTCTTTAAGGAAGGCTATGTAACTTACGCACCGGAAGCAAAGGAAAGAATCCTTGGTGTACCAAAAGAAGTGATTGAGCAGTATGGCGTGGTAAGTGAAGAGACTGCAGCAAAAATGGCCGAGGGCGCAGCAAGAACTGCAGATGCCGATACTGCAATTGCTACGACAGGAGTTGCGGGGCCGGACGGAGGAACAAAACGGACACCGGTTGGAACCGTCTGCTTTGGTTGTTTTGTTAAAAACAGGACATACACTGTGTGCAGGCATTTTGAAGGAAATCGTGCACAGGTGAGACAGCAGGCTGCTGAATTTGCACTTGCTTATTTGAAAGAATGTATTCAGACATTTGAAAAAGGCTGTGAAATGGAGAAAAAAGTATGAGAATTATAGCTGGTACAGCAAGAAGTCTTCCGTTGAAGACCATTGAGGGTATGAATACCCGCCCTACAAGCGACAAAATTAAAGAGACATTATTTAATATGCTGCAGATTGATGTGCCGGGATGTTATTTTCTGGATCTGTTTGCCGGCAGTGGACAAATCGGATTAGAAGCTTTGAGCCGTGGTGCTGCATACAGCGTTTTTATAGAAAATAACCGTAAAGCGGCAAAGTGTATTGAAGATAACATTATATTTACAAAATTTGATAAAGTTTCAAAACTTCTTACGACAGATGTGATCAGCGGACTTCATAATCTCGAAGGAAAATATACATTTGATATTATTTTTATGGATCCTCCTTATCGCCAGGGACTGGAAGAAGATGTTTTACGCTTCCTTTCAAAGTCAGACATACTTAAACCGGATACAAAGATTATTGTCGAGGCATCTCTGGATACGGATTTTTCCTATTTAGATGAACTCGGTTTCAATGTTTTGAAGTTTAAAAAATATAAAACGAATATGCATGTATTCATACAAAAGAGATAGGAGATTTGACATAGTATTATGAAAAGGGCAATCTATCCGGGAAGTTTTGATCCCGTAACATTTGGACATATGGATATCATTACACGGTCGGCTCAGATTGTAGATGAACTGATCGTTGGAGTCCTGAATAACAGTGCAAAAAACTCGTTGTTTTCTTTAGAAGAACGTGTTAGTATGATTAAAGAGATGACGAAGGACATGCCGAATGTAAAAGTGGCATCTTTTGATGGTTTGCTGGTTGATTTTATGAACGAAATTGATGCTACAATCATTGTTCGTGGATTGCGGGCTGTTACTGATTTTGAATATGAGTTACAGATCGCACAGGCAAATCATGTACAGGATTCTAAGATTGAAACGATCTTCCTGACAACAGATCTTAGATATTCCTATTTGAGTTCGACAATTGTAAAGGAATTTGCTTCCTACGGTGGAGATATTTCGAACTTCGTTCCGGAGTGTTTCATTGATAGAATATATGAAAAATACCAGATTAAAAAAGGAGATTTTTAATTATGAGCAGCAAGATGGAACAGATTATCGAAGAAATTGAAGAATATATTGATGGATGTAAGTTTCAGCCATTATCAAACACAAAAATTATTGTAAATAAAGAAGAACTTGAAGAATTAATCGGAGAATTGCGTGCAAAGACTCCGGAAGAAATTAAACGGTATCAAAAAATTATCAGCAATAAAGAGGCAATTCTTGCAGATGCACAGGCGAAAGCTGATCAGATTATTGCACAGGCACAAGTGCAGACAACAGAGCTCGTTAGTGAGCATCAGATTATGCAACAGGCCTATGCGCAGGCGAACGAAGTTGTTATGATTGCGACAAAGCAGGCCCAGGAAATTCTTGACAATGCCACAAATGAATCAAACGAAATTCGTATGGGCGCAATGGGATATGCCGATGATCAGCTGCGCAGTATAGAAGATGTATTAACAAATTCTATTGAAACGTCAAAGGCCCGTACAGAAAGCCTGGTCAGCTCATTACAAGGATTTCTTGATGTTGTGACACAGAATCGTTTGCAATTATTCCCGGCGGATGAAGAACAAAGCGAACAGGATAAGGGAAAATCTGAGACTGAGAATACTATACCGGAGGTATCAAAAGCAACTGAAGAACCAGAAATCACTAATATTTCTCTTTCAGATGATGAGCCTGAGGAATAGTAAGGGGGCAATCGCCATGATGGCGGCGATAAGCAAAAGTTTCATTTTCAAATATTGCTTTATTGATAGGTTACTTACGCTAAGCAAAGAAGCTGTCTGGAACAGACCGGATATTCCGTTCAAAGCCAGAAATAGTACCGTCAACAGATATTTTTGAAAATGATTACAGGAAAACTGGCTGAGCGCAGAGATTCCATTCGTTACTTCCAGACAACCGGTAAGGACGAGCTTTGGAAAGGAACTTCCGTAAGGAATGCTTTGTGCGATTTCAGCAAAAATCGAAAACATCATAATATAACCACATATTTTTATTAATGTTTCGAATCCGTTTATGATACCGGCGTCAACGATTTGCATATTCAATTGAAATCTTGATGCTTTTTTTTCATGTACAAAGCGTTCTGGTTTTATAAAAGACAATAAAGCAAGGCATATGCAAAGAGGTATGCCATACAACAACAGGAAAAATGGAACAACTGAAGAAAAGTGCAGCTGATTGACGAGGACCGAAGTAACGAACACCGGGCTGAGATTGTTGGTAAAGCATGCAAGAATCTGCGCTCTTTTTTTGACGATTCGATGATGTTCATATAAATCTGCGGAAAGCTTGCTCCCAATTGGAAAACCGAAGAGAAACCCGCAGAAAATGACATACCATTCTTCTGGTTGAATGCGAAGAAAACTATGTTTTTTTTCGTGAGCAGGATGCGAAAATAAATTGGAATGTAGAACAATATAAGAAATAACAGAAAAAGGGAGCAGGGTTGGAAGAATTTGTTCAAACCACAGTGTAAGTCCCCTGCGGGATGCCATGAGAGCATTTTGAGGATAAATAAGAAAGTATAAAATCATAATAATAAGTAGAGAGATACAACTTAATTTTTTCATACTATAATTTATGACATTTAGGAGGTAACTATGATGAAATTAGAAAATTTATATCCAGAACGTGTTTTTTATTACTTTGAAAAACTTACAGAGATTCCACACGGATCTAGAAACACAAAGCAGATCAGCGATTATCTGGTTTCTTTTGCAAAGGAACATGGACTGAAATATTATCAGGATGAATCAAACAATGTGATTATTGTAAAAGAAGCTACTGCGGGATATGAAAACGCAGACACAATTATTATTCAGGGTCATATGGATATGGTCTGTGAAAAGGAAAACGGTTGCAACATTGATTTTACAAAAGATAGTCTTGATATTTTTATAGATGGTGATTTCGTGAAAGCAAACGGAACAACACTTGGCGGGGATGATGGTATTGCCGTAGCATATGCGCTTGCAATTTTGGAATCCAAAGAAATCGCGCATCCAAAGCTTGAAGTGATTATCACAGTTGATGAGGAGATTGGAATGCTTGGAGCAGCAGATATCGATCTTTCTATGATTACCGGACATAAAATGCTGAATATAGACAGTGAAGAAGAAGGACATTTTCTTACTGGATGTGCTGGAGGTATGTCATTACATTCAAATATTCCGGTACAGAGAACTTTGCAAAAGGGACAAAAATTTAATCTGAAAATTACAGGTTTGGAAGGCGGACATTCTGGAGCAGAGATTGACAAAGAACACGGAAATGCAAATGTTATCATGGGAAGAGTGTTGAAAGGGATTTTTGACCGTACACCATTTGGAATCATTTCGCTTGCAGGAGGACTTAAAGATAATGCAATTCCAAGAGAATGTATAAGTGACATTCTGGTACCTGCTGAGAAGGTTGGTGCTGTAAAAGAGTATGTAAATGAAATGGACGGTATCCTGAAAAATGAGTTTATGAGTTCGGATCCGGCAGTAACTGTTGTTTTGACCGAGGAGGGAGAAGCAGAAGAACAGATCCTGGATTTTGGTTCTGTTAATCGTGTAATTTTCTATCTTCGTACAGTGCCAAACGGCATCCAGAATATGAGTCAGGTTATGCATGGTCTGGTAGAAACTTCTTTGAATTTAGGAATTATGGAACTTTTCGAGGATCATCTGCATACTGTATCATCTGTCCGAAGCAGTGTCGGAACACGCAAGACAGAGTTGTGTGAGCGTGTAGATACCGTTGTTGAGATGGTTGGTGGCGAGACAGAGATTGAGGGGGCTTATCCGGCCTGGGAATATCGCAAAGATTCTGAACTTCGCATGCAGATTGCAAAAGTATATGAAGAGCTTTATCACACAGAACCTGTATTTGAGACGATTCATGCAGGACTGGAATGTGGATTATTATCTCAGAAAATAAAAGATCTCGATTGCGTAGCATTCGGACCGGATATTTTTGATATTCATACACCAAAGGAGCGCTTGAGTATTTCATCAACTGCACGTGTCTGGGATATGCTGGTTGCCTTTTTAAAAGAAGCAAAATAAAAATTGTGAGGAAGCTATGATTCGGTTGGATAAATTTCTTGCAGAAGCAGGTGTCGGAACAAGGACAGAAGTTAAGAAATTGATTAAGGCAAAAAAGGTTACGGTTGATGGAGTGACTGTTACCCGGCCAGAACAGAAGGTAAACACTACGGATGCCGTAAGCGTTGCCGGGAAAGAAATTGTTTACGAGAAATATTCTTATTATCTGTTTCATAAACCGGCCGGATGTGTAACGGCGCGGCAGGATTCCATGCATAAGACGGTATTGGATTATTTTCCGGAAGAGCTGCAAAGAAATTTATCTCCGGTTGGACGGTTAGATAAAGATACGGAAGGGCTACTACTTCTGACAAATGATGGTGCATTTAATCATTATCTGATGAGTCCGGCAAATCATGTGACGAAAACATATTATGCAGTTCTTGATCAGAAAGTGCCGGAAGCTGCAGTTAACCTGTTTGCTGAAGGCGTTGACATCGGAGATGATAAAAAAACACTTCCGGCAGAACTTCACATTTTGCCTACAGAGTCAGATAAAGAAAAAACAACCCAATATGCCGCAGAGTTAACAATCTGTGAAGGACGTTTTCATCAGGTGAAGCGTATGTTTGCGGCTGTTGGCTGCAAGGTTGTTTATCTGAAACGCATTCGCATGGGAAGTCTCACCTTGACTGATTTGAAAAAAGGCGCTTATCGGAAATTGTCACAGGAAGAAATCAACCGGTTAAAAGAGGAAAAAGGATAGAGAGGTTTTACATGTACGAAGGATATTTACCAATTTCAAAACAGGATATGATCGACCGGGGTATTGAACAGCTGGATTTTGTTTATGTATGTGGTGACGCTTATGTAGATCATCCGTCCTTCGGACATGCAATCATTGCGCGTTTGCTCGAAGCTCATGGTTATTCGGTCGGAATTATTTCACAGCCGGACTGGAAGGATGACAGTTCTATTTCCATTTTGGGTGTGCCAAGGCTTGGATTTCTTGTGTCAGCAGGAAATATGGATTCCATGGTAAACCATTATTCCGTTTCCAAAAAGAGAAGAAATTCAGATTCGTATACACCAGGTGGTGTTATGGGAAAACGCCCGGATTATGCGACGGTGGTTTATTGCAATCTGATTCGCCATACGTATAAGACGGTACCGATTATTATTGGCGGTATCGAGGCGAGTCTTCGCAGACTTGCCCACTATGATTACTGGTCCAATAAGGTGAAACGTTCGATACTTCTTGATTCCGGTGCGGATATCATTTCCTATGGAATGGGAGAACGAAGCATTATTGAGATTGCGGATGCATTAAATGCCGGGATTGCGGTAAAAGATATCACCTTCATAGAAGGAACAGTCTATAAGACAAAAAATCGTGACATTATTTATGATGCCATTGAACTTCCAGATTATGATGAAATAAAAGAAAATAAACGTTCATTTGCACAGAGTTTTTACAAACAGTATTGCAATACCGATCCGTTTTCCGGCAAGCGTTTGTTTGAACCATATGGTGGAACAACCTATGTTGTCCAGAATCCACCGGCCAAGCCACTGAGTCAGACTGAGATGGACGAAGTATATGCGCTTCCATATATGCGCAATTATCATCCGTCCTATGAAGCGGCAGGTGGCGTACCGGCCATCCGGGAAATTAAATTTTCCCTGATCAGTAACCGTGGCTGTTTTGGTGGCTGCAGTTTTTGCGCATTGACATTCCATCAGGGACGAATCATTCAGACGAGAAGCCACGAGTCGATTATAGAGGAAGCAAAGTTAATTACACAGGAACCGGATTTTAAGGGATATATTCATGATGTCGGAGGTCCGACTGCGAATTTCCGTGCGCCTGCCTGCAAAAAGCAGATGACAAAAGGTGCCTGTCCAACCAAGCAGTGTTTGTTTCCAACACCTTGTAAGAACCTTGAAGTAGACCATAAGGATTATATTGAACTGCTTCGAAAATTGCGCGAACTTCCTAAGGTAAAAAAAGTATTTATCCGTTCCGGTATTCGTTTTGATTATCTGATGTATGATAGAGATCATACATTTTTACGCGAATTGTGTGAGTATCATGTAAGCGGACAGTTAAAGGTTGCACCGGAGCATATCAGTAATACCGTTTTGCAGAAACTTGGAAAGCCAAGTGTAGAAGTTTATAACAGCTTCGTAAAGGCTTACAAAGAGATGAATAAGAAACTCGGAAAGGAACAGTATCTCGTACCATATCTGATGTCTTCTCATCCGGGATCCACTTTAAAAGAAGCAATTGAACTTGCAGAATATTTGCGGGATCTGGGTTATATGCCGGAACAGGTACAGGATTTTTATCCGACACCATCTACGATTTCTACCTGTATGTACTATACCGGGCTGGATCCAAGGACCATGGAACCTGTTTATGTTGCAACAAATCCACATGAGAAGGCAATGCAACGTGCACTGATTCAGTATCGCAATCCGAAAAATTATGATCTGGTCTATGAGGCTCTTATGAAAGCGGGAAGACAGGATCTGATCGGATTTGATAAAAATTGTCTGATTCGTCCGCGAAAGTTCGGATCCAAAGCAGGAGGGCATCCACATAAGGGAGAGTCTGTAAAAGCAGGTGCAAACAGTAATCGTACTTATAAAGGAAAATATATAGCGGATAGTCGCAGTGCAGCCGGTAAGAACAAGAAACCCGTAAAAAAGAAAACCATTCGTAATATTCATAAAAAGAAATAGAAATAAATAAGGAAAGCATAGGATTTTATGAGAGAATTTATCATTGGTTCGAATGAGGCCCAGCAACGTTTGGATAAGTATTTAAAAAAACTTTTGCCAAATGCTTCAACAGGATTCTTATATAAGATGATGAGAAAAAAGAATATTACCTGTAACGGAAAAAAAGTTACAGGGAAAGAATCACTGAAAAAAGGAGATATCATTCGGGTATTTTTCAGTGAAGAAACACTCACAAAATTTATGCGGGATGCAAAAGCATTACAGCAGGAATATGAAATGCTTCAGGAATTACCGATGAAAGGACTTAAAGTAATTTATGAAGATGAGGATATCCTGATTGCAGATAAACCTTATAATATGCTTTCCCAGAAAGCAAGGGAAAATGATGTATCTGCCAATGAATACCTGCTTGGATATCTGATTCGCACGCATTCTCTTCAATTGGAAGATTTTGAAGCTTTTCGTCCGTCTGTTTGTAATCGGTTGGATCGAAACACGACAGGGTTACTTTTGATGGGCAAGTCTCTCAAAGGCCTACAGACACTTTCCGAAGGATTAAGGGAACGTACCATCCATAAATATTATCGCGCGATTGTTGCGGGGGAAGTCCACAAATCCGAGCATCTGATTGGATATTTGACCAAAAATGAAAAGGACAATATGGTAACGGTAACGGATAAACAGACCGAAGACTCATCGAGAATTGAGACTGCATATGAACCGGTGAAGGTGAATGCGGGCAAGACATTGTTAGAAATTCATCTGATCACAGGAAAGACACATCAGATTCGTGCACATTTAGCATCAATCGGACATCCTATCATCGGAGACATGAAGTATGGGGATAAAAAGGTAAATCAGGAAAATTATGAAGAACATAAAGTGACACATCAGCTTCTTCATGCATATCGAATGGAATTTCCGGATGGTAGAATTTTTTGTGCACCGGTTCCGGATATATTTGTGAAACTTGGCTTTTAAAAGAGGGGCAAAATACCTTTTGACCCTCATATCATAAACATAGAATATAGAATGAGGAAAATGATATGCCGACATGGAATTCAAGAGGCCTTCGAGGCTCGACACTTGAAGATTTACTGAATCGAACAAATGAAAAATACTTAGAACATGATCTTGCACTCATTCAAAAAATACCGACCCCAATTACGCCAATCAACATTGATAAAGCGTCAAGGCATATCACGTTAGCTTATTTTGAACAGAAGAGTACCGTCGATTATATTGGAGCGGTACAGGGAATCCCCATTTGCTTTGATGCAAAAGAGTGTAATACAGATACATTTCCACTCGCAAATATTCATGAACATCAGGTGGCCTTTATGAAGGCTTTTGAGAAACAGGAAGGCGTTGCCTTTATTCTGATTTCTTTTACACATCGGGATGAATTCTATTATCTGCGGTTCGCAGAACTTATGAAATACTGGGAGCGGTCCCAAGAGGGCGGACGAAAAAGTTTTCGATATGAGGAACTGGATGAAGATTATTTTCTTCCGAAAATATCGGGCATATTAGTTCCGTATTTGAATATACTGCAAAAGGATCTTGCGTCGAGGGATTGACATTTCTATGTTTTTCCCATATAATAGCAATGTTTTCATGTGGTATCGAATTATCACGTTAACACTTTAACAAAATAAAGTACACAGTAAAGGAACAAATTATGACAGATCAAATGTTACATACACCGGATGGAGTCCGGGATATTTATAATGGAGAATGCAAACAGAAATTATTGTTGCAGGATCGACTGCATGCGGTTTTGACAAAATACGGTTATCGTGATATTCAGACACCTACCTTTGAATTTTTCAATATTTTCAGTAAAGAAATCGGTACAACTCCTTCCAAGGATCTATACAAGTTTTTTGACAAAGATGGAAATACGCTTGTACTGCGTCCGGATTTTACACCTTCCGTTGCCAGAAGTGCCGCAAAATATTATGCGGAAGACGATATGCCGGTAAAGCTTTGCTATATGGGCAATACATTTATCAATTCTTCTTCTTACCAGGGAAGATTAAAAGAAACAACACAATGTGGTGTCGAACTGATTGGAGATGGAAGTGTCTGTGCCGATGCAGAGATTCTTGCAATGGTAGTCGACTCCTTACGTGCCAGTGGATTAAAAGAATTTCAGATTTCTGTTGGACATGCCCGCTTTTTCCATGGACTCATTGAGGCTGCCGGTTTAGGAGAAGAGGCAGAGGAAGAGTTGCGTGAACTTTTAAATAACAAGAATTTCTTTGGAGTTGAGGAATTTGTAGAAACATTAAATTTAGATGCAAATTTGAAAAAATTATTTACCATGCTGGGCAGTTTTGAAACACAGGTAGAAGAACTTGCAGAGGCGAAAGATCTTGCGGCAGATTATCCGGTAATTCTTTCTGCAATTGCGGATCTTGAAAAATTAGGTGAGTACTTGAAACTCTATGGTATTGAGAAGTATATTTCGTTTGAACTTGGTATCATCAGCAAGTATCATTATTATACCGGTATTATCTTTGCCGGATATACATTTGGAACTGGTGAGCCAATTGTAAAAGGTGGTCGTTATGATAAACTTCTTACTTATTTTGGAAAGAAAGCACCATCTATTGGATTTGGTATCGTAGTGGATCAGTTGATGGCTGCACTTAGTCGTCAGAAAATTCAGCTTGCTGTAGAGGATCATACGACATTGCTTGTGTTTACGGAAGAAAAGATTCAGCAGGCAATCGCTCGTGCGCAGCAATTGCGCGGGGATGGAAATGATGTTACAATGATTCCTTTTGCAACAGCACATACAAGAGAAGATTATGAAAACTACGCACAAAAGAACCACATTTCAAACGTGGAATTTATGGATGGAGACGCATAATGGAAGATAAAAGATACCTGACGTTTGCTTTGGGAAAAGGACGTCTTGCAAAAAAAACATTGGAATTATTTGAAAAAATCGGAATTACATGCGAAGAGATCAAGGACCCTGATACAAGAAAGCTGATTTTTGTGAATGAGGAGTTAAAACTCCGTTTTTTCCTTGCGAAGGGACCGGATGTACCTACATATGTGGAATATGGAGCCGCAGATATCGGAATTGTCGGCAAAGATACGATTTTAGAAGAGGCACGTAATATATATGAAGTTTTAGATCTTGGATTCGGAAAATGCAGAATGTGTATCTGTGGCCCGGAAAGCGCAAGAGATCTGTTACAGCATCATGAACAGATCCGCGTGGCTACAAAGTATCCGCGGATCGCAAAGGATTATTTTTACAACAAAAAACATCAGACCGTGGAAATTATTAAATTAAATGGTTCTATCGAACTTGCTCCAATTGTCGGACTTTCTGAAGTGATTTGTGATATTGTAGAGACTGGAACAACATTAAGGGAAAATGGATTGACTGTTTTGGAAGAAGTATGTCCATTGTCAGCACGTGTTGTCGTGAACCAGGTAAGTATGAAAATGGAAAATGAAAGAATCACCAAACTGATTCGTGATTTAAAGACGGTAATTTAGAAAACTACAGGGAGGCACATTATGAGAATTCTTAAACTTACACCAGAGACACAGAATGATATTCTGCAGAACTTATTAAAAAGAAGCCCAAATAATTACGGAGAATTTGAGGGCCGTGTAAATGCAATCATCGAAGAAGTTCGTAAGAACCGTGATCAGGCAATTTTTTCTTATACAAAGCAGTTTGATGGTGCAGATATCAACGCAGACAATATTCTGGTCACAGAGGCAGAAATCCAAGAGGCTTATGAGCAGGTAGATGAAACATTACTTTCTGTTATTCGTAAATCTCTTGTCAATATTAAAAAGTATCATGAAAAACAGATGCAGAACTCATGGTTTACATCAGAAGATGGCATTATTCTGGGACAGAAAGTAACTGCACTGGCAACTGTAGGTGTATATGTACCTGGTGGAAAAGCAGTATATCCATCCTCTGTACTTATGAATGTATTGCCGGCAAAAGTTGCGGGTGTTGATCGAATTGTCATGTGTACACCTCCTGGAAAAGATGGAAAAGTATATGCATCCACGCTGGTTGCTGCAAAAGAAGCCGGTGTTGATGAAATTTATAAAGTCGGCGGCGCTCAGGCAATCGCAGCTATGGCATTCGGAACAGAGAGTGTTCCAAAGGTAGACAAGATTGTTGGACCAGGAAATATTTATGTAGCACTTGCAAAAAAAGCAGTATTTGGTTATGTAAGTATTGATTCCATTGCTGGTCCGAGTGAAATTCTTGTTCTGGCAGATGATACTGCAAATCCTCGTTATGTTGCAGCCGATTTATTGTCTCAGGCAGAACATGATGAGATGGCATCTGCTATTTTAATTACTACAAGTTTAAAGCTTGCAGAAGAAGTATCCAAAGAAGTAGATGGATTTGTAGAAGCTCTTTCCAGAAAAGAAATTATTCAGAAATCATTAGACAATTATGGTTATATTTTAGTTGCTGATACTATGGATGAAGCGATTGCAACTGTAAACGAAATTGCTTCCGAGCATATGGAGATTGTCACAGCGGATCCATTCCATGTTATGACAAAGATTCGTAATGCAGGAGCAATCTTTATCGGAGAGTATTCTTCCGAACCACTTGGAGATTATTTTGCAGGTCCAAACCATGTCCTTCCGACAAATGGTACCGCGAAATTCTTCTCTGCATTATCTGTAGATGATTTTATTAAAAAATCCAGCATTATCTCATATTCAAGAGAAGCGTTAGAGAAGGTACATACCGATATCGAACAGTTCGCAGAGTGCGAAAAACTTACCGCACATGCGAATTCAATTCGTGTTCGTTTTGAATAGGACCAAAAAAGATTCAATACATATCATAAAGAGGGTATCAGATTATGGCAGATAGAATTGCAAAATTACATCGAAAGACAAAAGAGACGGATATTGCAGTAACGTTAAATATTGACGGAACCGGTAAATCACAGATTCAGACAGGCATAGGTTTTTTTGATCATATGCTGGAAGGATTTTCCAAACATGGATTTTTTGATTTGAATTTATCCTGTGATGGCGATTTGATCGTAGACAGTCATCATACCATTGAAGACAGTGGCATTGTACTCGGAAATGCAATCCGCGAAGCAATTGGAGATAAAAGCGGTATTCGGCGTTTTGGAAGCTGTATTTTACCAATGGATGAATCACTAGTGCTGTGTGCCGTTGATTTGTCCGGTCGTCCGTATCTGGTTTTTGATGGTGAATTTACAACAGAACGTATCGGACAGATGGATACCGAAATGATAAAAGAGTTTTTCTATGCAGTATCTTATTCTGCAGGTATGAATCTGCACATTAAAGTATTAAGCCCTGGAAACAATCATCATATGGCGGAAGCAATGTTTAAATCTTTTGCCCGCGCTTTGGATGAGGCAACCACCATGGACCCACGTATTCAGGGAATTTTGTCCACGAAAGGAAGTTTATAATAAATGGAACAAAAAAACATTGTCGCAACGCTCTATTTAAAAGAGGGAAAAGCGGTACGCTCTATGACCGATTTTACACCAGTAGATGATGTGTATCAGCTTTGCCAGCTATACAACGACAGTGGAATTGACAAGATTATTATCTTTGATTTGTCCACCAGTGATGATGAGCATGAAAAGAATATTAATACAATAAAAAATATCAATCGCAATATCGAGATTAAGGTTTGCGCAGGCGGAAATATCAATCGTCTTGAAGATGTAAAAAAACTTCTTTATGCAGGATGTCTGCAGGTCATCTTCAATGCGAGTAAACCATCAAGTGTTGGACTTGCGAAAGAAGCGAGCGAACGTTTTGGCAAAGATCGTATTTTGGTTTCGGTCAATAATGTCGATTTTATTTTCAAAAATCAACAGAGTATTGAAGATACATTCCACGAGGTTCTTGTGCTCAATGCAGATATTCTGGACGCTTTGGAAAATCTGACAAATGTTCCTTATGTCGTTAATTTATCCGAGTATAATTATGAGGAAATTGTTCGATTATTGAAGCGCGAAAAAATTCGTGGTATTGCAGGAACTTTTATCAATAATTCAACCACCGATATCATGAAGTTGAAATCTTCGCTGTCTGGAGAGGGCATCAAGATGGATAATTTTGCACCGGATCTGCACTGGTCGGATCTGAAACTGAATTCCGATGGAATGGTTCCGGTCATTGTTCAGGATTATCGCACGGACGAAGTGCTTATGCTTGCATATATGAATGAGGAAGCCTTTAATACGACAATTCATATTGGAAAGATGACATATTACAGCCGCAGTCGGCAGGAACTTTGGACGAAAGGTCTTACTTCCGGCCATATCCAATATGTAAAATCCTTGACGGCAGACTGTGATTTTGATACCATTCTTGCGAAAGTATCGCAGGTAGGTGCTGCATGCCATACAGGAAACCGTTCCTGCTTTTTTAATAATATTGTACGCAAAGAATACGTAGAAAAGAACCCTTTGAAAGTATTGGAATGTGTTTACGATGTTATCAAAGAACGCCGCGAGAATCCCAAAGAAGGTTCTTATACAAAAGAGCTTTTTGATAAAGGTATCGACAGTATTTTGAAAAAAGTAGGGGAAGAGGCGACAGAAATTATTATTGCAGCTAAGAATCCGGTTTCGGAAGAAATCAAATATGAAATTTCGGACTTCTTATATCATTGCATGATTCTTATGGTAGAAAAAGGTGTTACCTGGGAAGAGATTGCAAATGAGCTTGCGCAGCGTTAGCACGACACAAAATTATAAATTTAGATTTGAGGTATATCATGAGAAAACTAGCTTTGAGTGATGAAATTCTGATGCAGATCGAGAAGCCGGCGAGATATATTGGGAATGAGTTAAACTCTGTAATTAAAGACACATCGCAGATTCGTTTTGCGATGTGTTTTCCTGATGTATACGAGATCGGTATGTCACATCTGGGAATCCAGATTTTGTACGATATGTTTAACCGCAGAGAGGACACATGGTGTGAGCGTGTGTATTCTCCATGGCCGGATCTGCACAAGATTATGAAAGAACAGAATATTCCGTTGTTCGGTTTGGAGTCCCAGGAGCCGATTAAAGATTTTGATTTTGTCGCAATGACACTTCAGTATGAAATGTGTTATACGAACATTTTACAGATTCTTGATCTGGCACAGATTCCACTGTATGCCAAAGAAAGGAAAAATGATGATCCAATTATAATAGCGGGCGGACCATGCACTTATAATCCAGAGCCGATTGCAGACTTTTTTGATTGTTTTTATATTGGAGAGGGCGAAACACAGTATGATGCTTTTTTAGATCTGTATAAGCAGATGAAGGAAGGCAACTATTCCCGTCAGGAATTTTTGCATGAAGCAGCTAAAATCGAAGGAATTTATGTACCATCGCTGTATGAGGTGTCTTATAAGGAAGATGGCACGATTGCTACATTTACTCCAAAATACGATGACATTCCAACAACGATAAAGAAACAGGTGGATATGGATCTTACCGGATCTGTTTATCCAGAGAAGCCAATTGTTCCGTTTATTAAAGCAACACAGGATCGTATTGTTTTGGAAATACAAAGAGGTTGTATCCGTGGGTGCCGTTTCTGTCAGGCTGGTATGATCTATCGCCCGAATCGTGAGAAAAATGTGGAAAGACTTAAAGAACTGGCTCAAAAAATGATCGCATCGACAGGACATGAGGAGATCTCCTTAAGTTCTTTGAGTTCTTCCGATTACTCACAGTTAGAGGAACTAATCAATTTCCTGATTGATGAATGTGATAAAAAGAATATCAATATTTCACTTCCTTCACTTAGAATTGACGCTTTTTCTCTTGATATCATGCAGAAGGTACAGGACATTAAAAAGAGCAGTCTGACGTTTGCGCCGGAAGCTGGTTCGCAACGCCTGCGCAATGTAATTAACAAAGGTCTTACGGTGGAAGATATCTTAGGCGGTGCAGGACAGGCGTTTGAAGGCGGCTGGAATAAAGTAAAGTTATATTTTATGCTCGGACTTCCTACAGAGACCGAAGAGGATATGCGTGCGATACCGGAACTCGCCAATCAGATTGCGGCATTATATTATGATATTGTTCCAAAGGAAAAACGAAACGGTAAATGCCAGATTACAATCAGTACATCCTTTTTTGTTCCGAAACCATTTACACCATTCCAGTGGGCATCCATGCTCGATCCTGGAGATTATCTTGGACGTGCGAAGATTGTCAATGATCATGTAAAGGAACAGCTCAATCATAAAAGTATCCGTTACAACTGGCATGAAGCGGATGTTACCGTTTTAGAAGGAGTTCTTGCCCGTGGAGACCGGCGTTTATCATCTGCAATTCATTATGTTTATGAACATGGTGGAATTTTCGATGCATGGTCAGACTTTTTCAATTATGATTTATGGCTTGAGGCATTCCGTAAATGTGATATTGATATTGATTTTTATACCAAACGTGTACGCAGTGAAGACGAAATTTTCCCATGGGATTTTATTGATGTAGGTGTTACAAAAGCATTCATGCTTCGTGAATGGAAGACGGCACTCAGCGAAACGGTTACACCAAACTGTCGTATGCGTTGTTCCGGATGTGGAGCAAAACAATTTGGAGGAGGTGTCTGCTTTGAAGATAAGAATTAAATTCCGTAAATGGGGTGCCATGAAATTTATCGGACATCTTGATATGATGCGCTATTTTCAGAAAGCAGTACGCCGCGCAAATATTGATATCTGCTATTCCGAAGGATATTCTCCACATCAGATTATGTCTTTTGCAGCTCCGCTTGGTGTTGGAATTACAAGCGATGGTGAATATTTTGATATAGAGGTAAACAGTTCACTTTCTTCCAAAGAAAGTATTGAAGCGTTCAACCAAACGATGGTTGATGGTGTGGAAGTGACCTCTTATGTAAAATTACCGGACAAAGCAAAGACCGCCATGTCGATTGTAGCTGCTGCTGATTATCGTCTCTCATTCAAAGATGAATATGAAAGCTCGTACAGCGTGCAGGAATGGAAAGATATTGTAGATCGTGAATTTACATCGAAAGATAGCTTTACAATTATAAAAAAGACAAAGAAAAGTGAGCGTGAAGTGGATTTAAAACCATTGGTATATCAGTTATCCGTGGAAGAAGTGGATGCCAAACCGGCTTTTTTCATTCAGGTATCGACTGGAAGTGTTGATAATATCAAGCCGGAACTTGTGCTTGCTTCCATCTATGAGCGCTGCGGACTTACTTATGATGCCAATGCAATTCAGATTCACCGCATCGAAGTATATGCAAAAGATGAACAGGAACAATTCATTCCACTGTGTGAAATGGGAGAGGAAATTTTATAGAGAATGCATCGTCTGGCAATTACACGCATTGAAAAAAATCATAAGAATTATATCGCATATATTTTACTCGATGAGAACCGGAAGATTTGTGATCTGCAGGTTTTTGAACCGGAGGAAGAGACTCTGCTCAATAATATCTACGTTGGTTATGTAGAAAAAGTAGTGCCTAATATTCAGGCTGCTTTTGTACGGATTGCAAACGGGCAAAAAGGATATCTTCCGTTAAAAGATTTGCGCGCTCCTGTTTTTACACATAAGCAGTCCGAAAAGAAACAGATTTCGGAAGGGGATGAGCTTCTTGTTCAGGTGACGCGTGACGCCGTGAAAACAAAGGATGCCGTTGTCAGTACCAAGCTGGTGCTGCATGGACATTATTGCTTTTTATCCAGTGAGAACACGACACTTGGAGTTTCAAAAAAAATCCCGCAGGAACGTGCACAGGAAATGATTGCACTTGCAAATGTATATTGTAAGGATCATGAGGCAGAAGGCTATGGACTTGTGTTTCGAACAAATGCACAGAACGTTTCGGAAGAAGAATTAAAACAGGATATCCTTTATGTACAGCAATGTTTTGCAACTATAAAAACAACAGGCAGACATGGAACAACCGGAAATCTTATCTACCGCAATATCCCGGGATATATGGAAAAACTAAAAACACAGGATCTTGCAGAAATTGATCATATATATACAGATCAGCAGGATCTCTACGAAGAAATTAGGCAGTATCTGCCAAATTTAAAAGAGCAGGGGATTTTGGTAAAATATGATGACTCTGCAGTAAGTCTGGCTACGTTATACCATATCCAGGGAAATCTCGATGAACTTCTTGGACAAAAGGTCTGGCTTGCTTCTGGCGCGAATATTATTATCGAAACATTGGAAACGTTAACGGTTGTTGATGTAAACAGTGGCAAAAACCAGTCGAAAAAAGAAGAGACACTTTTTGCAATTAATATGGAAGCAGCGAGGGAAATTCTGCGTCAGATTCGTCTTAGAAACATCTCCGGTATGATCATTATCGATTTTATTAATATGAAATCGAAAGAACAGCAGGAGGCTTTGATTCAGTTCGTAAAACAGGAACTGAAAAAAGACCATGTTCCAGCCAGTTTCATCGATATTACAAAATTAGGATTGATGGAACTGACCCGCAAAAAAGTGTATAAATCATTGCGGGAAATCCTCAAATAAACATATAAAATATTTCGGACAAAACAGTTGACGAATAAGTAGAGTTGTGATACTATACACTAGTATGCCGCACAGTGAGGTTTAAGTCCTTTATAAAAAGGCACCGAAACTGGCGAGTAATGATAAATAGGAGGTGCCATATGTACGCAATTATAGCAACAGGTGGTAAACAGTACAAAGTATCCGAAGGCGATATCATTACCATTGAAAAGCTTGGAGTTGATGCTGGTGAGAAGGTTACTTTTGATCAGGTATTAGCAGTATCCGGAGATGACATGAAGGTTGGAAATCCAACTGTAGCCGGAGCAACTGTTGAGGCTTCTGTTATTAAAGAAGGCAGAGCAAAGAAAGTAATCGTTTACAAGTACAAGAGAAAAACCGGTTATCACAAGAAGAACGGTCACAGACAGGCGTTCACCCAGGTTAAGATTGAAAAGATTAATGGATAATCGATAGGAATTGTTATATGATTACTATAACGATTTTTCAGAATCATGATCAAATAACAGGATTTCGATGTCTTGGACATTCCGGATATGCGGATGCTGGAAGCGATATTATATGTGCGGGTGTTTCAGCACTTGTCATTAATACGATTAATGCAATTGATACGTTTACAGATTCTGTGTATCGGATTGATACCGAAGAAGAAAGTGGCCTGATTGATTTTGAACTGGAGAAAGAGGCGGGACATGATACCTTGCTTTTACTTCGTTCCATGGTTCTGGGCTTACAAGGAATACAAAATGACTATGGGAATGAGTTTATCATTCTTAATTTCAAGGAGGTGTAAGACATGTTGAATATGAACCTTCAGTTTTTTGCTCATAAAAAGGGAGTTGGTTCTACAAAGAACGGCCGTGATTCCGAGTCTAAGAGATTAGGCGCTAAGAGAGCAGACGGACAATTCGTAAAAGCTGGAAATATTCTTTACAGACAGCGTGGTACTAGAATTCGCCCAGGTGTGAATGTAGGTATCGGCGGAGATGATACATTATTTGCTAAGGTTGATGGTGTATTAAGATTCGAAAGAGTAGGTAGAGATAAGAAGCAGGCTTCTGTATATCCAGTAGACAACGAGTAGTTAGAAAACCCCGACTTTTTAGCCGGGGTTTTTTGTGTAATAGGAAATTTTACATTTTCTATTTGTGTTGAAAAACAGGAGAATTATTATGTTTGCAGATCGTGCAAAAGTTATTATAAAATCAGGCAGAGGCGGGGACGGTCACGTATCCTTCCGACGCGAAAAATATGTGCCAAACGGTGGACCGGATGGTGGAGATGGCGGCAAAGGCGGAGATGTTATCTTTGTTGTAGATGAAGGAATTAATACACTCAGTGATTACCGTCACCGCAGAAAATTTGCCGCAGAGCCTGGACAGGAAGGCGGAAAGAAGAACTGCCACGGAAAAAACGGAGCAGATTTAATCTTAAAAGTTCCGGAAGGAACTATTATTAAAGATGCCGAATCCGGAAAAGTAATTGCGGATATGTCTGGTGAAAACCGTCGTCAGGTTGTCTTAAGAGGCGGACGCGGTGGACAGGGAAATCAGCATTATGCCACAGCAACTATGCAGGCTCCGAAATATGCACAGCCGGGACAGGATGCCATTGAGATCGAGGTACAGCTGGAACTTAAGGTGATTGCGGATGTTGGACTTGTTGGATTCCCGAATGTTGGAAAATCGACGTTTTTATCCCGTGTTACCAACGCGCAGCCAAAAATCGCCAATTATCATTTTACAACGCTTCAACCAAATTTAGGTGTGGTAGATTTAGAAGATGGTGATGGTTTTGTTATTGCCGATATTCCGGGACTCATCGAGGGAGCATCGGATGGCGTTGGCCTTGGACATGAATTTTTACGTCATATTGAACGTACAAAAGTAATTATTCATATTGTGGATGCTGCCGGTACGGAAGGACGCGATCCAATCGCTGATATTAAGGCAATCGATAAGGAACTTGAAGCGTATAATCCTGACCTTTTGAAAAAGCCACAGGTAATCGCAGCAAATAAAATTGATGCAATCTATGGGGATGAAAATGAAATAATTGCCGCTTTGCGTAATGAATTTGAAAAAGACGGTATTCGTGTTTTCCCGATTTCAGCTGTCAGTGGCCAGGGTGTAAGAGAGCTTTTGTTTCATGTAAGAGAGCTTCTTGCAAAATGTCCGAAAGAAACCTTTGTATACGAACAGGAATTTGATCCGGCATTGCAATTCTTCAAAGACGAACCATATACAATTACACGTGCAGACGATGGTGCATTTGTTGTGGAAGGTCCAAAGATTGAAAAAATGCTCGGATATACAAATTTGGAATCTGAAAAAGGATATCTTTTCTTTCAGAAATTTCTGCGTGAGCAAGGCATCATAGAGGAACTTGAAAAACAGGGAATCGAAGATGGCGATACGGTAAGAATGTATTACAACGAATTTGATTACTATAAATAGGAGGAGAATCTATGAACAGCAAGCAACGCGCATATCTTGGAAGTCTTGCAAGTACAATGGATCCGATTTTTCAGATTGGAAAGGCATCTTTAACGCCGGAAATTATCGAAGCTTTGGATGCAGCACTTGAAAAGAGAGAGTTGATCAAAGTGTCTGTTTTGAAGAATTGTATTGATGATCCAAAGGAAATTGCCAGTGTGATTGGGGAAAGAACCCATTCTACTGTTGTAAAAGTGATTGGAAAGAAAATGATTTTCTATCGCAAAGCAAAGAAAAATCCTAAGATTAAATTACCTCAGTAAGATTATGAAGGTAGGAATTTTAGGTGGATCATTTGATCCTATTCACAATGGACATATTCATATGGCAGTAAGCGCCTACCAGACCTTTGGTCTGGATCAGGTGTGGTTGATTCCGGCTGGACATTCACCGAATAAAGATGAAGAGAAAATGACATCTGGAGAATACCGCTATGAAATGTGTCAGATTGCAACAAAGACCGACAACAAATTATATGTCAGCCGTATGGAATTGGATTGTCCGGAGAGAAGTTATACTTACCGGACGTTAGAAAAATTGGTGGAACAATATCCGGAAAATGAGTTTTATTTTATCATGGGCGGTGATTCTCTGGATTATCTTGAGACCTGGAAACATCCGGAGATTATTACAGCATTAGCAATTATTCTGGTCGTGCCACGTTATCCGTTTGAACCAGAAGTGTTAAATGCAAAGATTGACCGGTTAAAAGAGCTTTTTGCATGCGACATCCGGTTGATTCCATGTCCGGAATATCCGATTTCATCTACCGCAATCAGACAAAGTCTTGCAGAGGGAAAACCATTGGAGAAAGATTTCCCAAGTGGTGTCCTTGCTTATATCAGAGACAAAAAATTATATACGGTTTGATTGGAGCAATAAAAATGGAAATGCAGGAAATTCGAAAAAATTTAAAGAAAGATTTAGACAAATATCGTTATGAACATACTAAAGGAGTTATGTATACTGCGGGATGTCTTGCGATGGCGAACAATTATGATGTTGAAAAAGCCATGCTTGCAGGACTTTTACATGACTGTGCAAAATGTCATTCGACGGAAGAAAAGATTGCATTGTGTGAACGGCATGATATTCTGATTTCGAAAGTCGAAATGGAAAATCCGGGATTATTACATGCGAAGGCAGGAATGGCTCTTGCGGAAGAAAAATATGATATCCATGATCCAGAGATTTTGCATGCTATAAAAGTTCATACGACAGGTGAGCCGGATATGAACATGCTCGACAAAATTGTCTATATTGCAGATTACATCGAACCATTACGAAAAGAAGCCCCTCATCTGGCAGAAATTCGCCAGATTGCATTTGCAGATCTGAACCAGGGGGTAGCGGAGATTCTTTATGATACTCTACATTATCTCAGCGGGCGAAAAGGTTCTGTTGATCCAACAACACAGCTGACGTATGAATTTTACAAACCATATGGAAAGGAGCAGCCATGGAAACATTAGATATTGTTAAGACTGCAGTTGCCGCATTAGAAGATAAGAAGGCTGAAGATATTACCGTAATTGATATCACAGGTGTTTCTTCGATTGCAGATTATTTTATTATTGCAAATGGTACCAATCAGAATCAGTTGACTGCAATGCAGGATGCTGTTGATGAAGCAATGTACAAAGCTGGTCTGCATGCAAAGCAGATTGAGGGAAATAACCAGTCTACCTGGATTTTAATGGACTATCAGGATATTATTGTTCATTTATTCTCAAAAGAAGATCGTTTATTCTATGATCTGGAGAGAATCTGGAAAGATGGAAAAGTTATTGAACTGTAAATATTCAGAATAAAAAAGGATTGCAATTTGAGAAAACCTCATTTGCAATCCTTTTATTATGCTACTATTTCCAAAAGCGGAAGACACCGAATACTTTACCAACGATCTTGCAGTCTGGAACAATAATCGGATCCATTGTATCGTTTTCCGGCTGCAGACGAATATGTCCGTCTTCTTTATAGAAAGTTTTTACTGTAGCAGAATCGTCGATCAGAGCAACAACAATATCACCATTGTGAACATTATCACATTTTTCAACAAGGATGTTGTCACCGTCAAAAATACCAGCATTGATCATGCTTTCCCCCTTTACTTTCAACATAAAGGATTCGGCGTTTGGCATGAATTCTGTAGGAATCGGAAAGTATGATTCTATATTTTCTACTGCCAGGAGCGGCTGGCCTGCAGCAACCTGTCCGATCAGAGGCACATTTGCGAACTCGCGTCGCGTAAGATTGAAATTATCATCTACGATTTCAATCGCACGTGGCTTGGTAGGGTCACGTCTTATGTATCCGTTTTTCTCTAATGTCTCTAAATGGGAATGAACAGAAGAAGTAGATTTAAGGTTCACTGCTTCACAAATATCACGAACAGTAGGAGGATATCCTCTGTTTAAAATTTCTTTCTTAATATATTCAAGGATTTCTCTTTGCTTGTCTGTAATACGGCCATAACTCATCCTGTATACCTCCAATGTAGTTGTTTTCATAATAATATAGATTAAGTTTAGCATACCCTGTTATAAAAAGCAAACATATATTCGAAAAATTCACGTTTTTCTATTGACAAACAAATGTTCGTGTATTATATTATGAATACAGAAAGAGAACATTTGTTCTTGTAGTGAGATTTTATGGAGGGATAAGTTATGAAGAGAACATATAATGATAAGATATCTTTGAAAGCAAACGAAAGTCTTGCAAGAAGAGCCCAGAAGGTACAAATGGAAAAGAGACTGATTGTTGTTATAGGTATTATTGTAATTTCACTTGGCATCCTTTTAGGAAGTAGTATCAGTGCTTTTGCCAGCGCTCGTGAAAAGGCACGGATTCATAAATATTATACGAGTATTCAGTTGAGACAGGGAGATTCTTTATGGGAACTTGCAGGCGAATATGCATCAACAGATCAAAGTGAGCAGGAATTTATTGACGAAGTGTGTGAAGTGAATGGAATCAGTGAGTCGAACATATTACATAGTGGCCAGTATTTGGTTGTTCCATATTATTCTGATGTAGAACAATAATGGTATTAGGGATAAGCATATAAGAATCTTTAAATAAAAGGTATGATTGAAAAAAAGACGGCATTGCTTTATAATAATTTCAGGAGTGAAATTATATGTTAAAGTTATTTTATGTTATTTTTATGAATTTGCATCGAGCCCCATATATTATTCCACTTATGCGTAACCGGGCAAATCATCCGGAACGCTATACGGTCGAACAGAGATATGCACTTGTTCGTCATACCATCTATTTGATGAACAGAACCGGCAAGATTACGACGAAAGCTTTCGGTTTAGAAAATCTCCCAAAAGAAGGCGGTTATTTAATGTGCCCGAATCACCAGGGAAAGTATGATGTGTTGGGAATTATGTATACGCATAAGCAGCCATGTTCCTTTGTTATGGATAAATTCAAGTCTCACACGATACTTGTAAGGGAGTTTTGTGATCTTGTTCAGGCGAAACGATTAGAAAAGGACAATCCTCGGCAGGGAATCACCATTATTAATCAGGTTGCCAAAGAAGTTGGCGAAGGAAAGAAATATATTCTTTTTCCGGAGGGCGGTTATAAGTTTAACAATAAAAACAAGGTCTGTGATTTTAAAGCAGGAAGTTTTAAGATTGCGCTCAAATCCAAAGCCCCAATTGTTCCAATTGCTTTGATCGATTCCTATAAAGTTTTCAACAGTTTTCACGTAGGACCGATTACGACTTATGCATATTATCTTGAACCTATAACTTATGCGGAATATAAAGATATGAAAACGCAGGAGATTGCGGCTTTGGTAAAAAGCCGGATAGAAGAAAAGATTGCAGAAGTATCTGCAATCTAATCTTCTCTTAAGTGAACATATTTTGCTGCTTTACGCCGTCTGTCATCTTCGAGAGCGGCGTAATGTTTTTTCGTTGTATTTACATCTTTATGGCCAAGCACATCTGCCACCAGATAAATATCCCCGGTAGCCTTATAGAGAGAAGTGCCATATGTACTTCTTAACTTATGTGGTGTAATATTTTTAATATTGGTAACCAGTTTGGAATACTTTTTAACCAGATTTTCTACTGCCCGAACCGTAATGCGTCGGTTTTGCATGGATAAAAAGACGGCATCTTCATGTCCGGCAACTGTAGTAATACCTCGTCGTTCTTCTAAATAATCACATAGTGCAGCACACACTTCATCACTGAAATATACAACGACTTCCGCGCCACCTTTTCGATGAACTTTAATTCCGTTATTTTTAAAATCGATATCATCTAAATTCAGGCCAACGCATTCGGAAACACGAATTCCAGTGCCAAGCATAAGCGATAAAAGCGCCAAATCGCGTTTTTTTGTACGTTCGTGATACATTTGCTGTCTCTTACTCAAACTCTCGCCAGATTCAACTTCATCAAGGAGCTGGGCCACTTCATCAACATCCAGCCGGATAATGTTCTTGTCATGAATTTTTGGAAGACTCACTTTGACAGCAGGGTTATTATCGATCATTTCGTGTTTATAACAATACTTGTAAAAGGAGCGAAGAGAGGAGAGCTTTCTTTTTAAGCCTCGCTCATCATTGCTATGGGCAACGCCGTCTTTCTCATAGATTTTGAGATAAGACAGGTATTCTTCGATATCGGTTGCCTTCAGTTCTTCTAATATATGAATCGGTATTTCTTTAATTTTCATTTTTTTACAAATGGGATTGTTTTCATGAAGAAATTCAAAGAAACAATTAAGATCATACGCATATGCAAGACGCGTCCTGGAAGCTGTGGTAGGTTCGATTCCAATAAAAAACTGTTTACAGTAAGGGGGAAGTTCATCCAGTATTTCACGTAGATGCAGCTGGTTTTTCATATTTACTTCTTCATAATATGCTTTATTTTTTGCCATAATATTTCCATCCTTCTATATTTCCGGTTGTAATTGCATGAAACAATCTTTTTTTTGCTCCCGGATTTTCTAAATTAATCTGTCGAACCAATTGTTTGATATATTCCCGGTGTGTCGAACCGTCTGCAGGACATGGATTTTTGACAATTGGTAATTGATATTTATTTTTAAAGCCAATGACATCCGCTTCCAATACGTACATAAGCGGACGAATAACTGTTAAGTCACAACGATCCAGATGTGTTACTGGTGGGAAAGCATAAAAGCGACCTTCGTAAATCATAGAAAGAAACATGGTTTCTATAATATCGTCCATATGATGCGCATAAGCAACTTTGTTACATCCAAGTTCCTTTACCGCATTGTTTAAGGCTCCTTTACGCATTTTGGCACAAAGGGAGCATGGAGAGGATTCTTTTCGTTCATCAAAAACAATCTCACCTATCTGTGTATGAATAATATGATATTCAACCTGAAAATCTTCACAAAGTTTCTGAATAGGTTCAAGAGAAAATCCTTTAAAGCCAAGATCAACGGTAACTGCAACAATTTCAAATGGAACAGGGTAGAAGTGACGCAGTCCTGCTAATGCATAGAGCAATGTAATGGAATCTTTTCCACCGGAAATTCCTATTGCAATTCGGTCATTTGCGTGAATCATATCATAATCTTCTATTGCCTGTCGCACCTGGCTGTAAAGCTGTTGTAATTTCATTTCGTTGTGCCTCCATTAGTTCTCATTATATAATATTTCCACGTAATAATCCAGTACAACCCATTGCTGAACATGAGGAAACGTTATATACTGAAAACTACAGATGTCAAGGATATGACATAAACATGAAATATAAATAATTTTAGAAGGGATATTGCATTTATATATGAATAACATAAAGTTACAGCAAGATCTTTGCAATGTGATCTGGCAGACTATAACTACAAGTTTGAATTTTAAATACTATGAAGAAAGATTAACGAAGAATTATCAAGGATAGTGAAAGATGTGGAAAGTAAAACAAATTTTTGATGGCGAGTATGGATGCGAAGAACGTCTTCCGGGTGAAAAAATGAAATGCCTGGTTACGATTGAAGATGAACAGGGCAATGTAAAATCCTTTACTGCAGAAGACGAATGGCTTACAAACAATCATATCGATGAAGGTTCTATAATTGAAGAAGGAGAATTGAAAAAATGAAATTTGTAATACAACGTGTAACAAAAGCAAAATGTGAAGTGAATCATGAAATCACTGGTGCAATCGAACAGGGTTTCTGCGTCTTGATAGGTGTTGCAGAGACGGACAATGAACAAATTGCTGACAAAATGATTAAAAAGTTATTAGGCATGCGTATTTTTAGTGATGAAAATGGAAAGACAAATTTATCGATAACTGATGTAAATGGTTCCTTGCTTTTGATTTCACAGTTTACATTATATGCAAATTGTCGCAAAGGAAATCGCCCGTCTTTTATAGAAGCTGGAAATCCAACTTTGGCAAATCAGTTATATGAATATATTATCGAACAATGCAAAAAAGAAATACCTAATGTACAAACAGGAATTTTTGGTGCAGATATGCAGATCAGTCTGATAAATGATGGACCATTTACAATTGTGTTGGATTCAGAAATGCTGGCATAGAAACCTTTAATATAAAATCGGGGGATTTAGGTACACCCAAAGAAGAATGAGCGACCAGCCAGAAAAAAGCGTTTCCTGCGTAAAATACAAGCCCTAGAGGTGTACGCGGTAGCCTGTTAAGGGTCAGTGCTTAACTATTCGCAAAATCCGTGTTTTACGAATAGTTATTAGCTTTTGCAAGTCCTATGTTAGCACCGCGCGTACAATCTGGCAAGGACTTTTTATTGATGAGGGTCATCTTTAGGAATAATGCACAGATTTATAGGTTACAATCCTAGCTGCATTTTAGGCAGAATTAACAACAAAATACGTTAGTGAGTCAAGCTCCGAATTAAGACACCGAAAGGTGTCTATTTTATTGCCGAGAGAAGAAAATGGATAGGGCGCGCAGTCTTTCCATTGTATCACATGGATTCGAGACCAGCCAAACCGCGATTGCTGGATGCCTATATGTTATGCGCGGTTTGTCTCCCCTATGGGGCTACGGGTCTTGATTCCATGTGCCATGCCCAGGGTGTATGAAGCGCGCTTCGCTCCGTACATCGAACTTATTGTTTATTTTGAAAGGAGAAAACTATGAACATTGTCTACACCGGAATCAGAGAACTAGACTTAATAATGCTGGAGGACACATTGAATCGTGAAATTCCAAAATACTACACCGAACAACTTAAGAAAGCAATCGGGTCACATATCAAAGCCGGACGTGAAGAAACATACGCACAGAACAAATGGACACATTACGACAGCGCAATGGCATTATGGAGCTTTGGTGCAAATACAAAATTACTAACTATCAAAGAAACACACGGTATCTACGTACAGATTTTAAATTTTAAGCAAACAATCAACTAGGAGGTACAGAGATATGAGCAAGAACGAAATCAAAAGAGGTTTAAACTACACAACTAAAGATTTAAGTACACGTAAAACAGTATCTACTAAAATTCTAAAAGAATTATTTTCAGATGAAATCAAAAGATTGTGTTACAGAATGCAGGAATGTAGACCAGAATACATTACACAGAATCGAGAAAACGCAGACGCGTTGTTATCTTTCGCATACATAAATTTAAACTTATACAACGACAAAGAGTTCCAATATCTAAATGCCAAAATAACACAATATTCACTCGGACTTGTTAGAGGTAATAACAATGATTAAATACAATGTATATGAACGTATCATTCTTTCTGGATGTGAGCCACTTAACACGTGGCAAGCATCCTTTTTATGTAAAGCAGATGCTGAATCTTATGTCGAATCTCAAAATCACATTAACTCAATTCGCAAACCACAAATCAGCAAGTACTACTACATTCATTCTGAATGTACAAACTAAAAAGAGGGCGAAAGCCCTCTTTTTTTTATGCGCATATTATTACTAATCATCAGAAAATGAGTCATTAAACAAATCATTAAATTCAGAAATACTATCAGAATCTAAGACAGTCCAATCATCTCCATTCTTTACAGAATGTACAGAACCAGTATTTTCATCATAGTAAATACAGTTTTTTAACTTTGCTTCATCATCTTGCCATTTTGTAAACAAGACAAAGCACCCAAGACCGCAAATTAGCAAAAGACCAAACCAAACAGAAGCCCAATCAAAGCCATTTTGCGGTTTTTCATAATGACGATGTTTACAAGTTTGGCACGGATCAACACTACTACTCTCATAATTATCTTGTTTGTTATACTCTCTCCAATTTTGTTCCATAAAAAATACCCCCTATAATAAAACTATTATAAGGGGCATGATATATATTGTCAATTGCGCGTTGGGTGGCAGTGTGCGCGCGCAAGCTTACCGCGCAGCACTGCACACTTATTTGTTCATCTTCTTGTAATGTCGTTTGAGCCTATGTGACATATGACCGATATTGTCATTGTTTGGATTGATTTCCCCACGCATTGTGAGAATTTCTTCCGGTGTCATCATGTCATTTTCATCAACCGACTTTTTCAGTTTATCGACACAGGCTAAGGTGTCATAACTGTTATAGTCAAAGTCTCTGACAAAAAATCCGGTTCTTCTACAAGGTTTGACCATTGTAGGGTCAGACGCGTACTCGATTTCATCAGCATCATAAACAGATTGTACCATAAACCGCCATATTTTCTTACAATTGATACAGTTTTGAGTAACAGAACGCATCAGAGCATCAGTCAGCTTAAATTTCTGACTACTGTACAAGAATGAAATATGATAATGTCTGCTTGTCAGCAGAGTATTCAAAAATATTGGGTCAATATTTGTCTTGAAACTTCTACTATTCAACTGCACACTTGCTTCATCCAGAAGAACAATAACCACAGTACGCGTATTCTCTTCATTATCAATTTTTTTATTATTGTAAGCACAAGCAACTACTTGCGAAAGGCTTTGCAACGGCTCATAAGGACATGACTTCAAATCCACATTGGAGATAATATGTATCTTCTGGAGAACGAATCTCTTTCTACCTCTATCCCACACTTTTTTATTGTTGTACCGCTTGAAAAGCAATGTTACATAATGAACGATAGATAAAGTCTTACCGCCACCAAAATGCGCACAATAGCAATTCAATACACCAGCAGTATATTCGTTATACTGTTTGTGTTTGAAATAGAAATATAAATCACGGACACCATAGTAAATTGTTTTAACCGGATGCAATACAATCAGCCGAGCAATTACCGAGTACCAAAGCAGAAAACCTATACCAATCAGCACAAGTATCGTCATTTCTTCATACCCCCTAACAGACCGCACGCAACTGCAAACAATTCAAGCCCCATACACATAACGATAAGCCGGACAACAGCCGGAGCATCCAATGTTGTAGAGCCTTGTAAGATTAAATCAACGACAGCATCCATATATTACACCCCCTTCAACGTATTCTTTCGCCAACCGCGGAAACATGCCATAACAAATGTAATTATCGTAAACACAAGAATCAAATGTACGTCATTAGAAATAGATAACAACGTATCATTGTCCGCTGGATCCGAGACCAAAGTCTCCGAACCAGCTTGTGTACTTTCTACTACTTCCGTTCCGTTGTTAGTTTCTTCTAAACTTTCAGTACCAGAATCAACAATTTCAGTATTCTGTAAATATTCTTCCGGACTATATACAATACTATCCTTTTTAATCTCCGACACAATTTAACACCTCTCAATCACTTAAACCTCTTAAAAATGCAATAACAGCACCAGCAAGTATTGCCCACAGAATAACAGCACCAACGCTGATTTTATAACCGCCTAGCGTGAACGTAACATTAGCCACTTGCGTTAATATCTTACCTACAGCTTTAAATGCACTATCCATCTAAATAAATCACCCCAATTCCGACCAAATACACCAATCTAAGAAAAATTTCATACATTGTTTCCATAGTTACCCCCTTATTGCTTTTATAATCATAAGCGCGACAAGAACAACAAAACCAAAACCAATAAAAGTTGTCACCCAATCTGGAAGAAAAGAAAATAATTTGCCGATAGCTTTCGGTACATTTCCAACTTCATTCATAAAACCCTTGACACTATCAATATCAAGACTGCCAGAAGTTGTATCTTTTTTCTTATTGTCAGCATCGTCTTTCGCATCATCAAGATCACTACCTTCACCGGTACCATTATCAATGTTTTTATCATTATCTTTTGAATCTTTATCGGTTTTCCATTTACCACCCTCATCATCACCATCAGTAATGACAGCGGAAGAATTTTTACCCTCACCATTCTCATCATGCTTGCCGTTGTTAGAATGACAAGAAACACGTCTCCAACCGCCCGAATAATATGTAGGGATAACCTTTAAATCATCAGCGCGCGTATAAACAATTCGGAAATAATAATCATAATCAAAATTATATTTTTTGAAATGATGTTTTTCCGCATGAGTTTTCGGCAAAAGTTCAGTTAATTGCTGAAAAGTAACAGTAAGTTCCTTATCACTTGGATTGATAAAATCAAAATATCCTTCCTCACCATAATTATCATAATTATGCCAATCACCATTACCCCAAAAAGAATCATTATACTGAAAACGACTGACGATTTTCGCTTGAATATATACGTTTTTATATTTACTATCAGGTTTAATCAGATTGAAACCAGTAGTACTTTTACTTTTCCATTTTATGTAATCAGCGTTTTTCAATTTATCCCATTCACCATGTTCACCATCATCACCATGAGAACTTGGGCTAGAAATCAAAAATTTATAGTCATAAATATCCGGATAACCTACACTTTTATCGCGAATGGGCTTAGTAGAACTACCATCCGGAATTTCATCCGTGTCCATTCCATCTTCGCCAATAACAGTAAATGACGTAGGAAGCGTACCGATAATATATTCACAGATACGCTTTTCGCTATCTTCAGTAACGAATTCTTTCGAACCAAAACAAATACCTCTTTTTACTCCAATACCATAATCTAAATTAGATAATTTACTATCATACCAAACAAAATAATACTTCTTGCCTCTTGCTTCAAAGCTACCGGAATGGCACTTGTTTTCGCTTGTATTCATAAGAATAGAACCACCATCCGTTGTAGCAGAATATTTGTAATAAGTATAAGAATCCGTAAGAGGGGATGTTGAAATAACAGCATCACAAAATTCTTTCTTTTCAGGATTCCAAAACGATACAGTATCAGCACCAGCACAAGAAGGATTCCATTTAAAAAGTTGAAAAGAACCATCCATCTTATTATCATCAAACCGGAAATCAAAATCGGGTAATTCTAAGTTATCATCTGCATAAGCAACTGATTTTGGCAATACACCAACGATTGATACTGCCATGGTCACCAGCATGAGAAAGCTGGTCATGCGTTTTTTTATCTTCAATTTTTTCATATTGTCTACCTCACTAAAAAAAGGGCTAGGAACTATAATTCCCAGCCCCCTAGGGTTGATTGCTTTCTACGCGTGTTTGAGACCACGCACGATTCCAATTGCAATACCGACTACACCGGATGCAAAGAATACAAGCAAGATTGGGTTATTTGTTACAGTAGTGATTACTGTACTTACAACACCCATGATGCTAGTAACTGCTTCAGTAATAGAACCGCCAGCACCTTCTACTGCCATTGCCGCTAATGCCATACTCTTCTACCTCTCTTTCTTCTTTTTTCTTTTAATTTATTGTTATATCGGCAACATACGCTTTGCCGGAATAACCACATCCATAGGAAATTCTAAGGTTTTTTCCGATATATGATTCGTTTACCTTGTCGGCTACATCATCAAAAAGAAAAACCTTTTTACATTCATCACCAACGACGTTTCCACTTCCTTTTTCGGTTACAAATAAAATCTTTCCATGTCTTTTCTGCATTTCTGCATATCCAATTAATTTCATGTTTTTACCTCTTCTCTTTCTTTGTCTTTTCTGTTTTCCTACATGTTTTGTTAAGTCTGCATATTACGCATGTATCTTTATAATGGCACTTCCACTTTTCATCCAATGCGCGATTTTCCATATCGCATCCGAATGTATAATACATGCATGTCTGTTGTAATACACAAGTGAATTGATTACATTCATGCATAGGCAAGCTCAATCAAGTTCTTCTTGTGCTTTTCCAGAACTGCACGCATTTCCGGTTCCACAACTGCATTGAAATAAAGTTTTTGTGCCATTGACGCGAACCCACAAGCAAACTGTACATGCATGATGCATGGATTCTCATTTTCTGTTTCAATGTCGATACTACGTTTTTCTTCATTCATTCTCTTTTTCCTCACTTTCTTCTTGATAGTATCTATAAGTAACGGACTGATGTTCTCCGGTTACTTCTTTTTCGTGTACCAGCGCTAAACCAATAGAATTTTCAATAGTCTGTAAGAAGACCGCATATTCATGCGTTTCTACGATAAATCCTTTTTCTTCCGGTTCTGGTATGTTACGGCTTCTGTAATACCGCTTTTTTCCAAAAGTACTTTCACACAAATCTTTCGTGAGGTACTTCGTTATATAGGTTGCGACCTTATGTTTATCCTTGACTTTTGTTGCAGTTGAGTAACCGAACCGCCAGCCGGACAGATTGTATATGGTCGGATAATTTGCATTTTTACTAGTGCGGATATATGACTTCTTACCGATAGCGACGCGACCGCTATCCGTCAGTTTCATATCTCCAATGTCACAAATCACACCATGAATGTGCCATGCACCGTCCTTGTGCTGTTCTGGTACAAACAAATATTTAATTTCTGGAGCATGCAATCTTCTTTGGTTATTGAACCATTTGTTCGCCTTGCTCATACAAATGTCAAAGTCGTATCTATCGACTTTTGCACCGTCAAAAGTTAAGGTAATGAAATATTCCCAATTCGCTTGACGAGAGTATTTATAAATATTTTGTTTAGTACGATTAAGCGAGTTTTTCGCGCTACGTTCTGACTCTTCGAATGTCGGTAGCCGTTCTACTTCATCCGTGAAAGGATTGTATTCCTTTTGGGATTCTCTTTTCTTCGGTTTTTTGTAAACAGGCTCGATAGTACTTTCTCCGGTATAGATTGCATTTACCGGACTACTGTATTTCCGGATTTCAACAGAACCATTTGCATATTGAATTATTCGGAAATTATATGCACCATCCATAACCAATCAACCAACCTTAAAACAAAGATTTTTCAAAAAGTAGTCTAATGTGTTGCCATTGTCAAGTAAGGCAACACGCGCTACATTGTGACAGTCAGCCGATTATTCCTGATGATTTTGTGATTGCGCTTTGTGTACCATTCCTACACCCCTATCTTGTCTCCGGCATCAGAGAGGATTGGAGGGGTTTTACTCTCCGAGCCGGTGACGTTCTTTCCCCTTGCCCGAAATCCCAAGGGGAAAGAAGGAACCAACACGACTTAGGTCGTGTTGGAATGAAAGGTGCAAGCCTATCATTCTACGAAATTCCACCACCAGCACAGCGACAAGCCGATAAACTAAGGGTACAAACAAAGGAGAACGAAATTTTGTAAGGTTTCGGCAAGCCACTACCATGGCGGATATTTCCAAATAAAAAACGCGCAACCAAGTGGCTACGCGTGTATATATCAAAACGATATAAATAAAAAATGCGCAACCAAATCGGCTACGCAAAAGCTAATATTAATTTTTCAATTATCGCGCGAAGTAGTATCATAACTACCGCTGACGCTTTCGTAAAACAGCTTATTTATCAAATAGTTACACGGACGCGCTCATATCGGGATAATTGAGTTCGCACTGTATAACTACCACTCCGCTTACGCTTCGTTTTCGATAAAACGCGGAACGTTTTACGAATAGTTACTCCAAAAAAAACTATACTCAACGCCGCGCGCACACCTCGGACGCCAAAAGACATTCTTACAACATTACAAAACAAAAGATTTAGAAAAAGAAATGCAAAAACCGCTTGATAACACTTGATTTCTGCATTTCTTTTAAACATCTTTATTATTTATTCTTTTTATTTTCCTGCATTTTTTCACGATAAGCCAGAATAATATCAACGCATTGTTCCGGTGTTATTTTACTGGTATTCAATGTCAAATCGTAGCTACGTGAATCTCCCCATTTCTTGCAGCTATAATAATTGTAGTAGCTGGCACGCTGTTTGTCTTTTTTCTGAATCAAATCTTTTGCCTTGTTCTCCGTCACGTCGTTTCGTTTGCTTACAGTCTTGATTCGATCCTCAATATCTGCATGTATAAATACATTCAGGCAGTCTGGATTGGATGCTAGTGCATAATCTGCACACCGACCTACGATAACGCAGGATTCGCGTTCTGCAATCTTTTTGATTGTGTCAAACTGTGCAAGGAAAACCTTGTGGTTTAATGGCATATCCAAAAATGGAGCGGATGAATAATTTCCTCCGGAATATGTATCCATGACTAATGAGTATAAAAAGCTGTTTGTCGGTTTTTCATCATGATTTTCAAAAATTTCTTCACAAAAACCAGAATCTTTTGCAGCTTGCGCCAAAAGATTCTTATCGTATAATTTTACTCCAAGTCGTTCGGCCAACAGACGTCCGACTTCATAACCTGCACTTCCAAATTCTCTTCCAATTGTATAAATTTGATTTCCCATAGCAAATTACCTCCAAGCCTTACTTAAACAATTGGTTCATATGTATTCATGTGTTATATGATGTATGAACTTTTGTTTTATATTTGTATATATTATACAACAATTATCACTTAGATTGCAATATTGATAGTAATTTTTTGAAATATTCTGGCAAAGGAGCTGAAAACTCCATGTATTCACCAGTTTTTGGATGTATAAAACCGATTGTTTGTGCGTGTAATGTCTGTCCTTGCAAATTTTTAAAGGCTGATCGATTACTTGAATACAGGGCATCACCAAGCAAAGGATGCCCGATACTTGCCATATGCACACGTATTTGATGTGTACGTCCCGTTTCAAGTTTAAATTGCATATACGTATAATTTCCAAAGCGTTCAAGCACTTTGTAATGCGTAATAGCTGGTTTTCCGTTTTTCTCGTTAATAGCCATTTTTTTACGCTCGATGGGATGCCTACCAATCGGACCTTCAATGGTTCCTTCATCATCTTTTACATTTCCACACACAATTCCTACATAAATTCGATTGACCGAATGTTCCTTGATCTGTTGCGCAATATCTACATGTGCCTCATCATTTTTACACACAATCAAAGATCCTGTAGTGTCCATATCAATACGATGCACAATTCCAGGACGGATCTCGCCGTTAATTCCACTCAGGGAATCTTTACAATGATACATAATTGCATTTACTAGGGTACCGGTATAATGACCAGCGGATGGATGTACAACCATTCCTTTCGGTTTGTTGACAATTAAAAGATCTTGATCTTCGTATAAAATATCCAAAGGGATATCTTCCGGAACAATCGTCGTTTCCACGGCATCTGGTATTTCAATTTTTACCAGATCATCCGTATGTACCGGAAAACTCGCTTTCTGATTTTGATCATTAACCCATACTTTTTGATTTTTAATTAGTTTCTGAAAAAAAGCGCGGGAGAAATCTGGATAAATCGTACTTAAAAATTTATCCAGACGCTCTCCCTCCTGTTCAAACTGTACTTCAAAAGATTCTGTTTGCATGAGAAACTACTTCTCCTTCTGTTCGTTTGCCTGTTTTGATTTTGATGGAAAAATTACATTGTAATCTTCGTCCTTATAAATGAAAAAGACAGCAATAATTAAAGCAATTGCGGCTACTGTCACATAGATATCAGCCACATTAAAAATAGGAAAATTAATCAGGCTGAAATAAAAGAAGTCAATGACATAATTATGTACGATTCGATCTATAAGATTTCCCAATGCCCCACAAAAAAATCCGATAAGAATAAGATTCATAAACATATAATGTCTGTTCCATGGGATTCTACGGTATAAAATAACAATCACAATAAGAACAACCAAAGTAATGACTACAAAAAATATCATCTTGCACATCAAAAAGGCAGACGGATTATTCTCAAAATAAGAGAATCGAAAGATGCGCTGTATGATGGAAACCAGATCTAAACTAAATGCTGCACTTTGATTCTCCAGGTATTTAAATTCAAAAACTCCATCAATAAGGGAAAAAGATGGCTGGCCTTTGAGATTTACTGCAACGAGATATTTTGTAATCTGATCCAGGCCGATCAGAATAAAAGATAATACAGTACTGAAAAGCATTATTTTTCCAGACTTATAATTTACTTTATTATTATTTGAACTCATAAAAAAATCCTCTTACATATTTTATAATAAAATAATCGATAACTGACAGAATCTGTGCCAGATTTTTATTCATACATCAAAAAGCGTACACGAAGCTTTCCTTTTTTACTGAGGGCGTGATTGGTTTCAAAAACAAATCTCCCTTTACCTCGTACAGAAACAATGCTTCCACTTTCACAGGACTGATTGCAGTTTGTGATACATTTACCGTTAATAAAAACTTTTTCGGACATTAGATATGTCGCAGCTTCAGAACGAGAAAAATGATATGCTTTGGCTATAATGCAATCAATTCGGTTGGATGCAATCATATCAGTTTGCTCACGAAAAGTTGGTTCAATAGAAAAATCTGCTCCTGGAATCATGACTGATAATTTCATTGTAGTATGGCGTATCTGTCGGAGATTTTCCATAATAAAGGTGTGGATCATCTCTTCGCAAAAAATATAATACACATCGGATTGACAGATAATATCACCAATTTTGCCACGATCAATACCAAGATGCATGAGTGCGCCCAGAACATCTCTGTGTGTTAGCTTTTCTGCATATTTTGGATATTGTGGGTGCGCTTCTATGCAGATAATTGGAAACTCCCATTCATAACAAAGAGCATCAGGAATGAATGCTATCATCTGACGCTCAGCTCCATCATACCCTCCAAAAAGCTTTACCTGCGTGAATAATTCTTTCTGAATGGTATGATAAATATTTTGTTCATTTAAATTCAAAAATGTACTAAAGGTTACAATACCCTTTCTGTCAGCCTGCTTTGACAAATCAATCAGACGTTTCTTACATAATTCCTGCTCATTCATGCGTTATACCGTTAAATCCGGAATATCAAAAGATTCCACAATATTCTGAATATCTCCGGAAATATCTACACCGCTTGGTGTAGCCAAAAAGATATATGTTGAAATTTTTTGGAGATTTCCTTGCATTGCATAAGTGGCTCCAGATATGAAATCTATAATTCTCTGAGCAATATCGACACTCAGACCTTCCATATTGATTACTACTGTTCTACCGTTCAACAATGTATCTGTAATTTCTCTCTCATCGTCAATTGAATTTGGTTTAATAACACATACTTCCATACCTTGCTGCCCCTGTTTTCTGTTTTTTGAAATTGGTGTAATCTTATTCTGCTGCTTTGGCCGCTTTTCGGTTACTTCAAAATTTGTTTCTGTATGTTGCTGTTCTGCTTTGCGTTCTTTGCGGGAAGGACGTTTTTCTTTTACTTCTTCCTGATAATCGTCTTCGTCAAAATCATAATCATCATTATCGAACTCATAATCATCATCGTTTAAACGCATGATATCTAAAAATTTATCAATAACACTCATTCTTCTTTATAACCTACCTTAAATATGATATTGTCTTTCACCAAAGATTCCAGTCCCCACACGGACAAGTGTCGCTCCTTCTTCAATTGCGACCATATAATCTCCGGTCATGCCCATCGAAAGGACATCCATATCTACATTATCTATGTTTTCCTGTTTGATGTCAACAGATAATTGCCGAATCCCCTTAAAGTATGGGCGATTGTCCTCAGGATTTTCAACATATGGTGCAATTGTCATAAGTCCTCTGATATGAACATGCTGCATTTGTGCAACCTCACGAACTAACGCAATGGTTTCTTCTTTATGAATACCAAATTTGCTTTCTTCTTCTGCAATATTTACCTCAATCAGTATAGGGACAATTACATTGTTTTTTGCCGCCTGTTTTTCAATTTCTTTTGCAAGATGCAGACTGTCAACAGAATGGATTAATGCAGTTTTTCCTACAATGTATTTTACTTTATTTGTCTGTAAATGTCCAATCATATGCCAATGGATATCTTTTGGCAAAATTTCCATTTTTTCACACATTTCCTGTACTTTATTTTCACCAAATTCGCGTATATTCTGGTCATAAACGGTCTGTAGCATATCTACAGGTTTTGTTTTGCTGACAGCAATCAGCGTGACTTCACTGCGATCTCTTCCAGCTTTTTGACAAGCAGCTGCAATATTGTCCTCTACCTTTTTTAAGTTTTCACATAAAAATTCATTCATTTCTATTACCTGCCTTTTCTATTATTTTATCACTAACTGATTTTCTTTCACTTTGCTTCCATCCAAAGCAATATGATCATACAATGAAATTCCGTAAGTTGTCTTAGTTTCAATGATTGCATAATCTTCATTTTTAGTCAGAATATTGATTTGTTTGAAGACCGCATATCCTTTATTTATATTATACACTCCAGTCAGTTTGTCAACATCGTTGCCAATTGTATATGTTTTGGTAGAATCTGTTTTTGCAATCACATCTCCAGCCGTAACAAATTCATCGTCAATATAATAATTATCATCTTTCTCATAATAAATTGTAGGTGTAACAAGATTAACGGACTTTTTGTCACCCTTTTTTTCTTCGACTAATAGACATGGCGCATTTGAATCTCCACCAGTGGTAAAATATTCTTTGGGAACTGTATAAAATTCTTTACTGGTAATGGAAGACGTTGGAATTTTTAGTCCGGTATCTTCTGACAACACCAGCTCTACATCCACAAATCGGTCATTCACATAACGAACCATTGCTGTTTTTAAGGAAAGATTCAAATAATAAGTCCCATCTTTCTTTACTAATGTATATGGAACTGTTAAAGAATAATCATCTTTACAGAAACGAATCTTGATATAAGGATTGTCTTCATCAAGCTGCTTAATCATATCATCATTTATCGGAAGAATAATATTCCATGATTCACTGTTGATTCTTTTGTAAGCAGGATCGTTGGAAGCAACTTTTGCATTTGAAGAAAGTGTTTTCTTACTATAAGTATCTGTAAAATTATTGCTTGTAAAGTTATCAGTAGTCACATTTTCATATCCATCTGTATAATATACAATAACTCCTGGCTTTTCCGATTTCTTTTTATAAAAGGTTTTATTAGCTTCTGCAGAATCAACTACATCGACCAAAGAAGCAAGTGCATTTACACTTAATGTCTGTGAAATTTGTGCATCCATTTCATTTTTAAAATTATATACTGAAGAAAAAGCATTTGGATCATAAGAATTTCGAAATGCATCAATTTCACTGGAAATATTGGACAATACCTGAGTATTTAGTGACGATCCATCCTCAGAAGCAGTGGTAATCTGTTTGGAAATATCACCTGTTGTGTCAATCGAATAAATGACATCATTAACGGATGCTTTTGATGCGTTTTTCATATAATAATTAATATATCCACTTTGTCCTGCATAAACAATGGTTTCATCACGAATAATTAATCCCTGATAAACATGATTTGTTGCGATAGTTCCCTGTCCAACTTCATATTCAGCGATTGGGCTGGATGTCAGATAGGAAAAAACATTAAAAACAACATAAATAATAATAATTAAAAAAATCACAACTCCGATATTAAGATTATGACTGCGACTCATTTTAACTACATTCTGTCTCTTTGCCAAGTAATTCACCTCATTTTTCGTACTCCTTCTATCTTACCATTTCTATACTTCAAATACAATATTCTGGCAATTGTATATTTTTCATATTTTTGGAAATACTAAATAATGAATTAAGATATGAGGAGGTAAAACACATGAAATGGCTTGATAACACACTTCTTACATTGGCAATTATCGGATGTGTTGTATGGGGACTGATTGGCTTTTTTCAATTTAATCTGGTGTCGTTTCTGTTTGGAAATGGTACATGGTTGACACGTATCATCTATGCACTTGTCGGACTAAGCGGACTTTACATCATTAGCTTCTATGGCAGAATCCGTTCTACATTAGATGATTAAAAAAGAGGGTTGCATAGCAACCCTCACATTCTACATTTTTATAAAGATTTGATTACCTTTGCTTTTGCACATTCCGGTAAATCTGCTTTATTTTTTGATACACTTAAAATAAAACGAACTTTGTATTTTTCGCTGATGATATCCAATTTTTCCATTGATTTTACAATATCTGCATCTGAATCAATCGATGCAATTGTTAAGAAGCTGTCTAAATACATCTCTTCCAAATCATGATCCTGTGATACAATTCCACAGATAAATCCTAAAAATTCATCACAGTTTGTAACTGGATAGTCAATTACGTTGATTAAACGAACTTTATTGTTCAATTCATACATATGTTTTTGACTTTTATCTAAGTAAACAACATTTCCAGCTGCTGTTGCAACAGAACTATTTACCTTATCCAGTAATACTTTTGTTTTTCCTTTTCCCTTTTCTCCACATATGATTTCAATCATGGCACATCCTCCTGGCAATTATAATATTGTAAAATTACATAAAAAATTGTTATCTGTTGATATAATTATAGTCTATATGCACATGAAATACAATCACTATTTCGCAAAGGTTGAAAGAATCTCATTCATAAGCGTATACATGGAAGAACGTGAGTCTCCCTTATATACAATACTGATAATATCCTGGCCCTTTTTATTCTGGGAATAAAGAACAAGACAATATCCAGCGGCATTTGTCGTACCTGTCTTTCCGCCGATCACCGTTATTCCATCCGGAGATTGTGTCTCTCCCTTAAGATACTGATTGGTATTTGTCCATGTCTTAGAAACCGTGTTTCCATTGGCATCCGCATAAGAGACATCAATGGAATCTGTCTTTATGATATCTACAAAATCCTGAAGTTTTATCGCTTCCTGAAAAATCAGATACATATCATATACAGATGTATAATGTTTCTCATCTGGTAATCCATTCGCATTAACAAAATGACTTTTTGTCGCACCAAGGGCCTTTGCTTCTTTATTCATCACTTTAGCAAATTTCTCCACAGAACCTGAATAATATTCCGCAAGGACATTTGCTGCATCATTACCACTTACAAGCATCAGACCATACAGCAGATCACGAACCGTCAACTGATCCCCCGCCTGTACACCGCAAAGAGAAGAACCTGCCAGATTGGAAACAGCTTCTGAACTAACGGTTACTTTATCATCTAAATTTCCATATTTAATAATAATATATGCTGTTAAAATTTTTGTGGTACTTGCCGGGTACAATTTTTCGAATAGATTCTGACTGTATAAAACTTCTTTTGTATCAACGTTAAACACACCGGCACTTTCTGCCAGGTTTGAATCAACTTTATCCGTTCCATAATTAACATCATCCGTTACGCATAAGTTTTTCGCAAATAATTGGCTTGCTGATGCAGTTGAAGAAGACTCATACAAAGAATATGGGGTTTCAATGGTTTCTTTCTGAAATCCACATCCCGTCATAAAAATAGCTGCTATGCATAAAATACATAGCAGTTTTGTTTTGAAATTTTTATTTGTACATCTCACGCCAATCCAAATCTCCTCTGTCCAATGATTTAATTAAAAGTTCTGCAGTGGCAAGATTTGTTGCCAGCGGAATATTGTGTTCGTCACAAAGTCGTACAATACTGTTAACATCCGGCTCATGTGACTTTGGCTTTAACGGATCACGTAAAAAAATCACCAGATCAATCTCATTGTGTTCAATCTGCGCTCCGAGCTGCTGAGAGCCTCCAAGATGCCCTGCCAGATATTTATGTATCTGCAGATTGGCAACCTCTTCGATCAGGCGGCCGGTTGTACCAGTTGCGAAAAGTTCATTTTTTGCTAATATACCTCGATAGGCAATGCAAAAGTTCTGCATAAGTTTCTTTTTTGAATCATGTGCTACAAGTCCTATATTCATTGAAGCTACCCTCCCCTAATATTTTTTCGGTTGTAATCCTACATTCAATACAAACCCCATTCCCATATATAACGTCACCAGAGATGTTAATCCATAACTGACAAATGGAAGTGGAATACCAGTATTCGGCATAAGTCCAGTGGCTACAAAAATATTAAAGATGCTCTGAAATCCAACCAGAGCTGCCATACCACAACAAATCAGTCGGCCAGACATATCTTTTGCTTTCCTTCCTATCAAAATGCATTCAATCACGATAAAGAGTAACAAAAGGATAATGATGATTGTTCCGACAAATCCTAACTCTTCTCCTGCTACCGCAAAAATAAAATCCGTCTGCGGCTCAATAATATAATTTGCATTTTTCATGGATGTTGCAACAGAATTGTTCAATCCTTTGCCCCACAACTGTCCAGAACCAATCGCCATAATTGAATTCTGCTGCTGTGCAGCTTTATCTGACCATCTTCCATCTGTAGGGTAAAGCCAGGCCATAATTCGACCAAAACGATAATCACTGTCGCTACTGTTTTGTGCCATACGAATAATCATAGTAATTCCTATGATTCCAATCGGAATGCTAATGCCAATTACTGTTAATACTATTTTATAACTTAATCCCGCAATAAACAAGAGGCTAATAAAAATTAATGCAGCTGCAATTGTTGTTGAGGTATCAGGCTGTTTTAAAATTAGTACTAATGGTACAGAAACGAGTGCAAAAGAAATAATGAGTGTCTTAATATTGTTTATATGATCCTGATGTTTTCCAAAAAAATATGAAAACACCAGAATAATTACAATCTTTGCAAGCTCAGAAGGCTGAAATCGGATTCCGGCAATGGAGATCCATCGCTGTGCACCACCTGTAGTTGATCCGAAAAGCTGAACTCCTACCAGCAAACCAATAATTCCAAAATAATACAGAGGTGCAAGTCGGAGTAAAACGGAATAATCCATCAGTGATATGACTGTCATCACGATCAGTCCTAAAACTAATCCAACAATCTGCATTTTCTGCACAGAATGTTTGGCACTTCCTATGATAAGAATTCCTATGATATTCAATATTGCAATGTAAATAACCAATTGAAAATGGTAATTTCGAAGTTTGTATTGTTTTAACATCTTATGCTCTTTTCTTATTTTGCTTTAAAATCACTTTTATCTCATAGTTTTCGGCAGATACATCATAATATCTGGAAATAATATCGGATATTTCTTTTTTCATTCTTTCCATAAGGTTGGGAGAATTTTCCATCTGCCCGGATTCGATCATAAACTTTAAACGTTCTTTGGCAATGCTGCCGGTCATTTCTGTGCTATGCCTCATTTCCACATTCCTTTCCTGAAGAATGATGCAGTATACCGCGCTTGGTGCACGGATCTTCCGCATTTAAGTCGACCGGAATAATCCGCGGACTGTCCAACAATCGTGCTGCATTCATAAATGATCTTGCAGATTTTGAATGCAAAGATAAAACGGGAACACCCTTGTTCTGGCTGATAATTACTTTATCATCAGCCGGAATAACACCAATACTTTTCATCCCCAGAATTTCTTCAATATCTTTTTGTGAGAGCATATCATGCTTTCGTACCATTCTTGAATTGTAGGAATTGATAAGCAGATCTACCTGTGAAAGCCGTTGGCTTTCCAAAAGGTATAATACCCGTCCGGCATCACGTACCGCAGATATATGTGGTGTTGTGACTACCAATGCCCGGTCTGCGGCAGAGACTGCAAAATGAAACCCATCATCAATCCCCGCCGGACAGTCTATCAGGCAATAATCAAATTCCTGCTTCAAATGAGAAATCAAGGTATAAAGTTTACTTTCATAATCCCGAATCTTTTTGCAGCGAAGTGCTGCCGGTATCATATACAGATTCGGATACCGCTTGTCCTTAATCAACGCCTGTTTTAAACGACACTGATTTTCCAGAAGATCAATCAGATTATACTGTACCTGATCTTCCATTCCCATTACAACGTCCAAATTTCGAAGTCCCATGTCAGTATCTAACATAACGACTTTTTTATCTAACCGTGAAAGTCCTGCGCCGATATTTGCAATCGTTGTAGTCTTGCCAACACCGCCTTTTCCTGAAGTGAATACAATTGCTTCACCCATGAAACAAACCTCCTGTTAGTATTTAGTTTTATCTATGTGACTAATCGGCAACGGAATTACCCGTATGGCCGCTGGCACCGGATGCTTTCTTTTCTTTTAGATCACTCATTTTTGTTTCCCCATAATAGTAAGAAATGACATTTCTGGCTGCAGTAGCTGCATTATGAGAACTGTAACCGTTTGCAATACGTACTGCAATTGTGATCTCCGGATCATCATAAGGTGCATATCCGATAAACAATCCATGGTTGGCATGTCCGGTCTGCTGGGCCGTACCTGTTTTACCAGCTACTGGAATATCAAATCCCTGGAAACGGTCCATGGTAGTTACTACTTCACGCATGCCGGAATGAATGGCATCCCACTGAGTGCTTGTGAGCGTTCCGGAAATATCTTCATAATCCGGCTTGTATTGTTCTATGGTCTTGCCATCAACATCAACAATTTTGTTCATCAACTGGTAATTATATTTTTTTCCAGATGCAACAGCTGTCACATAACGTGAAAGAGCAACCGTAGTAATATTATTATCACTTTGTCCAATCGCAGCCATTACAGGAAACTCAGTTGCTATTTTAGACTGATTTTCTACAATTTCGAGACCTGTTTTTTCATCTAACCCGTAAATATGTGCATACTTTTGGATAAGAGATATACCATTCGCATCGCTATAAGTTCCGGTTTTCTTCTGTGCGAGACGATTTCCTACTGTATAGAAAAACACATTACATGAATCACGAATAGCTTCGGATACATTATCAAGTCCATGACTTCCCGGATAAATCCAGCATTTTGGTTTATTTTCGATGTCATTATAAATTCCAGTACAGCGGATTTGGTCTGAAACGGTAATTACATTTTCTGCCAGTCCTGCTGTTGCAGATACAAGCTTAAACGTAGAACCCGGTGCTGTGCGCTGTTGTGTTGCATAATTATACAGAGGCATCGATTTATCATTCTGCAAAGCGTTAAAATAATCTGCATCTACACCATTTGCCATTTTATTATTATCATATCCCGGATAACTTACCATTGCCCGAATCTCACCCGTTTTTTCATCTGTCACGATGCAGGAACCGGTACATGGCTCTAATGCCAGCTGTGCAGGCGTAATCTCGATATTATAGATTTTCTGCATAAGAAATGAGCTCGGTGATAACGATCCATTTTTTAATTTATTAATGGTAGCATCATCATAATCAAGCACACCCTGATCAAACAAAAGCAGACAAAGCTGGCGAGGACTGATTTCTCCACGGTCAATCATATACTGATAGATAATTTTAGAAAACTCCGTATCTTTTTTCACATTGTCCAGAATATAATTGCTAAGAGCATCATAAATTTCTGTAGAATCTGCATATTCCTCATCAACTTCCAGAAGACTGATGTCGATCCAATGCTGATTGATACAATATTTTAAATATTCTTTTGGACTGATCTTCTGATCTTTCCATTGTTTATAGGTGGCATCATTTTCATCAATTTCATCTTTGAGAAGTACATGCTTATCTTTCAGCATCTGTATAATATAAGTAAATTCATCTAACGTCTCATCCGACATTTCTTTTAATGTTTCCGGTGAGGTAGTCAGTTCCTGCTTGATTTTTTTCAGTTTTGTCTTCTGTGTAGACTTGAAACTGTTCAGAACTGTTTTTTCTGTATCGGATGCTTTTTTCGATTTAAAATGTTCCGTATCAATAACACTATTACCAATTAGAGCTGTATAAACCTCATTCATGGAAATATTGCCATCTTTAATATTCAAGTATACAACAGCCGCAATTTCATTTTGCAGTGCCAGATATGTTGCTTTTTGTAAGTCTGCATCAATACTCAGATATAAATCATCTCCGGCAACGGAATCTGTATTGCTGATTACTTCGGTAATTCGACCGACATTATCGATGTAGAATTTACTCTCACCATTTTTTCCGCGCAGATACGATTCGTAATACTGCTCTAATCCGGCTTTACCAATTGTATCATTTTGCGTATAACTGTCATCCTCGTTTTTGAGATCGTTATATTCCGTTTCCGAAATTCTTCCGGTATAACCAATGATGGAAGAAAAATACTCACTGTAATTATATTTACGGATCATATCTTCATTGACCGAAATACCATTCAGATCATCAATATGTTCGTTGACGTAAGCGACTGTCTTGTCCGACACATTGGTTGCAAATTTTACTTCTTTGTAACGTGCATAGAAATTCCCATCGATTGCATAACGAATGACGACAATTTCATAGGCAATTTTTTGAGAGTATGCATTTGAAATATTATATTTCTTCTCTCCCATCATATAATTCATAATCTGCTCAGCAGTCGCTTTCGCTTCGTCGAACTGATATTCGTCATTATAAGAAAGATCGCCAATATTGCTTTTTCCAAAGATATCTGCACGAAAACGGTCTAACGATGTTCCGGTAACAGTAAAACTGTATGTACCATCTTTGTTTAGCTGGATTTTAAAATCGTTTGTGATGGACTCTCCATTTTCATCCAAAACGCCCAAAATTTCCGCAAGTTCAGAATTAAGAGATTCATTCTTTTCTTTCGTACTGGAATAAGTCGAATTATCAATAATGGATAACGAATATGCCAGTTCGTTATAGGCTAAAAGTTTGCCATTTTTGTCATATATATTTCCCCTTGCAGCTTCAACAGGACGGGTTTGTTGAATAAGAAGAGAAAAATTTTCCTGATAAGATTTACCATTTACAATTTGTAATGTAAACACACGAATAATAATTGTTACAAATAAAATGATAAATACCGCTGCTAAAACAAATAATCTTGAGCTGAAGAACTTCTTCAAAAACTCTTTAATATCATAACTCAAATTTTGTTGTTCTCCTTTTTTTCTCATATGCTTCCAGACTTTGATTAATCTTTAGAAGAATAAAATAAAGAAAAATGGTAATAACCATTGTATAAACAAATTCCGGAATGATTATGGAAGATAAATAATACCAGAATTTAAATTTACTTCTCATTAAAAACATTACAAAATAAATTACGAGGTTACAGGCAATATCACTTGCTCCAATCATGACCATAGGCAATTTGATATCATCCGGGTAAAAATATTTTTTGAACATACCATTGATGTAACCGATGTACATATAAAGTAAAGCATATACACCAAGATAAAAACCACAAAATATGTCGATAAGCAGACCGCAAAAGAAACCGATCCACAATCCTTCTTTCTTACCACGCATCAAACCAAAGGATGCCACAACAATAAGAAGAAGATTTGGCGCAATGTTTGCAAAAGTCAGAGACGGAAATATGGTTGTCTGCAGGAGAAAACATACGGTTACAATTATAAAAAGTACAATTTTTCTACGCATAATCCTCTCCCATTATTCTCCGCTTTGTGTTTGCGTATCTTGTGTATTTTCAGTATCACTTTCTGTTTTGGAGGAAAGATCTCCAGTATTTTTTAGCGTTGTTATAACCAAAACTTCCTGTAAATGCTGAAAATCAACAACTGGTGTAATACTTCCCGACTTCGTAAGGTTATTTGCATTGTCTTCTACATTATAAATATAGCCGATCAGAATGCCCTGTAAATATTTGTCAGAAACATAGGAAGTAACGACAGGATCTCCCTGCTTTACTTTATTTTTTTCGTCACGTAACTCGGTAAAAGGAAGAACTTTGCTTTTATTCATGGACATCAGGCTTCCGCTAACATTAAAGTTATCTTTTGTTGTAAGAACCATAGCACTGACATTGCTCGAATCATCAATAATACTTCGAACTTTTGCATAATTCGGTCCTACATCTGTAACGATACCAACCAGGCCCTTGCCAGCAATAACGTTCATGCCCTTTGCAATACCCTGCTTCTTTCCTTTATCAATTGTAAAAGTAGAAAACCAGTTGGTTCCATCCATGGCAATAACATTGGCGGCTACCTTGTCATAATCTGCATATTGCTTATCCAAATCTAACAATTCGCGGTAATTGTCAAGTTCATACTGCTCTAATTTTGTTTTGTTTAATTCTACGGTCAGATCATCAACCTGCTTTTGTAACTCTTTGTTTTCCTGAAGAACTTCTCCAAGTGTTTTAAAATCGTTTGCCTTTGAAGAAATCCATGAACCGGCAGAATTGATCCCCTTTTGCATAGGAACAAATACATATCCGGCTACGGCATTTAATGGTCCCCCAGAAATATTAAATACAAGACTAACAAATATTGCCATGATACAGACACCGGAAAGAATCAGTAATAAATATTTACTTGATAAATGTTTCTTTTTGTTTCGGTAATTACGACTCTTTTTCATGAAACCCTCTATTTTAAGTTATTATTTTTCATTGAAAATGGAATTCTTTTATACTTGGAATCTGTTGCAATCTTGGAAAGACCGCGTACCGCACTCTCTTCCGGATCATCACAGGTATTTACTTTGATATTTGTGATTTCGGTAAACAACTGATCCAGATTCTGAATTTTTGATCCACCTCCGGTAATATAAATTCCTGCATGAATGATATCTTTTGCCAGTTCTGGTGGAGTTTTTTCCAAAATCAGTTTTACGGAAGAACAGATGGACTCCAGATTTCCTTTGATTGCTTCATAAACAACTTCAGCGCTGATTTCCCGTTCTACCGGAAGACCACTGACAACATCAAGTCCGACAACGACCATTGTCTCTTCTCTTCCTGGTAAAGCACAACCCAGTTCTTCTTTTAATGACTTCGCAGTCTTTTGACCAATTACGAGATTAAACTCGCGGCGAATGTAACTAATGATGGATTCATCCAGTCGGTTAGAACCAAAATGCATCAGGTCGCTCAACACAAGACCGCCTAAGGAGATTACGGAAATCTCGATCGTGTCAGCCCCCATATCAACAACCATAACACCGGTAGGCTCATTGATATCAAGACCTAATCCAACAGCGTCAGCAAGTGGTTTCTCACAAAGCAATACATTCTTTGGACGATATTTGCTTTTAAAGAACAACTCGAAGAACGCACGCTTTTCAACATCAGTAATATCGGTTGGTACCGCTACAAGATACTCTGCATTCTTTGTTTTCCCTTTCAGTTTATGTTCAATGTAATCAAAAATCATGGTCTGCAGAAAATTGTAGTCTGCGATCACTCCGGTAGCGACTGGAAACATAACGTTAATCGTCTCCGGCGCTTTCTCGTACATTGCATATGCGTCATCACCATATGCATAAATCTGATTTTTATTAATGACAGCAATCGTATTTTTTTCCGTAACGATTTTGCCGCTGGATTTGCTGAATACTTTGAAATTACATGTTCCAAAATCAATTGCATAAATATTATTACTCATTGTCCTCTCCCTTTTCTTATGTTGACAACATATGATTTTCATGAAAACTGTAATACCGGTTATCGCCTATGACAATATGATCTGCAAGGGTCATCCCTAACAGACCGGCTCCTTCTGCTATCTGACTGGTCAATTGGATATCTTCCTGACTTGGACGAGGATCTCCGCTTGGATGATTGTGTAAAACAACAATCATTACAGCATTTTTCAGGATGGCTTTGCGAAATAATTCCAATGGAGATACATACGCGTGGCTTAAACTGCCAACGGTAATCAATGCATCGCCAAGAAAATTACATTTTGCATCAAAAAATGCCCCCATAAATACTTCTTCTCTCCGGTGGCGTAATTCTTCCATATAGTAATCTGCAATGGATGCAGGGTTATTCAGGGAAAGCTGATATCCACGGCTTGTTTTGGCAATTCGTTTTGAAAGTTCCGCAATTGCTTTCAGCTGAATTGCTTTCACCGGCCCTATTCCCTTTTGCATAAGCAATTGTTCATAGGATAATTCGTACAGATTCAGTAGGTTTCCCTGACAATTCGACAGAAGATTCCGCGCAAGATCAAGAGAAGTCAGCTCCTTCGTTCCTGTTTTCAGAATGATGGCAAGTAGCTCCGCATCCGAAAGTGCTTCTGCTCCAAGCTGTTGGAACCGTTCGTATGGTCGCTCGGACTCCGGTAAATTTTTTAATGTAATGTGGCTCAATTCGAATCCTTTCTACTCTCCCAGAACCACAAAAATTCATTTTATTTTAGCACACCTCATCGATATTAACAAGGTTACGCTCATAAAGTTTTTGTAAAGACATCAAAATTCCAAGCTTTGCATGATACCAGGTGAGCCCACCCTGAAAATATACTGCATACGGTGGTTTTACCGGACCATCAGCAGATAATTCAATGGAAGAACCCTGGACAAAAGCTCCTGCTGCCATAATAACATCGCTGTCGTAGCCCGGCATCGCCCATGGTTCCGGTGTAACATAACTGTCGACCGGTGCGGCTGCCTGAATTCCCTCACAGAAAGCAATCATGGCATCCCGGTTTCCAAATTCAACGGCCTGAATAATATCATGACGGCTTTCGGTTCCGTTTGGAACTACTTTAAGTCCAAGCTTTTCGTAGATGTTTGCTGCAAAAATGGCACCTTTTAATGCGCCACTTACAACGGTAGGTGCCAGAAACAGACCCTGATAGAATGACTGGATCACGCCAAGCGATGCACCTACTTCTTTACCAAGGCCCGGGGAAGTCAGACGATATGCTGCATTTTCAACACATTCCTTCTTTCCGACGATATAGCCTCCAATCGGAGCAAGTCCACCGCCCGGATTTTTGATCAGAGAACCAACGATCATATCTGCTCCGACCTGAAGCGGTTCGCGGTCCTCAACAAATTCTCCGTAGCAGTTGTCAACCATGCAGATCACATCCGGTTTGATTTCTTTTACAAAAGCGATCAGCTGACCGATACGCTCCACGGATAAGGTCGGGCGTGTTGCGTATCCCTTGGAACGCTGAATGGTAACCAGTTTTGTCTTTTCATTGATTGCCTTTTTGATTCCTTCGAAATCAAAAGAACCATCTGCAAGCAGATCTACCTGTGAATAGGTAATTCCATACTCTGCAAGGGAACCTTTTGAAGGCCGGATACCAATCACTTCCTCAAGTGTATCATATGGTTTTCCGACCGGAGACAGAAGTTCATCTCCTGGGCGAAGATTTGACATCAGTGCCAGCGCAAGCGCATGTGTTCCACAAGTAATCTGTGGACGGACAAGTGCATCTTCGCCTCCGAAACAGTCTGCGTACACTTTTTCCAATGTATCTCTTCCCATATCATTATACCCATATCCGCTGGATATATTGAAACACTCGGCACTTACTTTATTTTTCTGCATTGCCGCAATGACCTTCATCTGATTTAATTCAGCATTGCGGTCAATTTCTTCGAAGCGTCCTTTTAAAGATTCTTCTATTTTTTCTCCAAATTCATATACTTTTTTTTCAATTCCAAGTTCTTTATATTTATTTTCTAACTGTTGATTCATCACAGATTCCTTTCTCTGTTAAAATGTGACACATAGCATCTAAAATTGCTGTGTTGTTATATTTGTATTCTTTTTTATCGAACCAGATGACATCCTTTTCTCTGCGAAACCAGGTAAGCTGACGCTTCGCAAAGTGACGGGTCTCTCTTTTTATAATATACACGGCTTCCTCCAGTGAATATTCACCATCGAGATATGCAATCATCTCTTTGTATCCAAGCCCCTGCATCGAAACCATGTCTTTGCGGTATCCCATGTCATAAAGTTTTTTTACTTCATCTAACAAACCATTCTCCATCATCAGATCCACACGTTTGTCAATTCTTTCATAAAGATGACTTCGTTCATCCGTCAATACGAAATAGGCAAAGTTATAGGGAGATACTTTTTGATGTTCTGCTTCATTATGGACAGAAATCGGTGTCTTTGTCAGATGAAAATATTCCAAGGCACGAATCACACGTTTTCTGTTATTTTCATGGATGGTCTCATAAGACACTGGATCAATTTCCCTTAATTTTTCATGTAACGCATGATTGCCATAGATATCGGCATAATCCGTCATCTCCTTGCGAAAAGCACTGTCACTCTCCTGATCGGTAAATGAAATATCATATAACAGTGCTTGAATATAAAAGCCGGTTCCGCCCGCCACGATTGGAATTTGTCCCTTGGCATATATTTTTTGCAATGCATCCTCTGCCATCTGCTGAAAACGGACAATGTTAAATTCATCGGATGGCAGTAATTCATCAATCAGATAATGATCAATTCCCTGCATCTCCTGCGGCATAATTTTAGCAGATCCAATGTCCATGTATTTGTATACCTGCATGGAGTCTGCAGAAATGATCGCGCCATTGATCTGTTTTGCAAGCTGGATGGATAAATCTGTTTTTCCCACAGCCGTAGGCCCGGCTAAAATAATAAGTGGTTTCATGTAACAATCCTCTTAAATTTTTTCTCAATTTCATATTTTGACATGGAAATAATGGTCGGTCTGCCGTGCGGACAGTTAAACGGATTCTCCAATGTCAGTAACTCCTCAATCAGTGCGTCAATCTCCGGTAAGCTTAATGCATCATTTCCTTTGACAGCAGCTTTGCAGGACATCGTTGCCACTTTTTCAAGTATTAGATCTGGTGTTGCCCGGCCGCTGATATCCGAAAAATCATCCAGCATTTCTATGAAGAGATCTTTCATATCAATGTGAAACAGATTATCCGGAACAGCAGAAATCATGTATTCTCTTCCACCAAAATTTTCAATCTCATATCCGAGTTTTTCAATCTGCGGAAGATATTTTTCCAGCATTTCCTGCTCTTTTGCGTCCAGAGACAAAACAATTGGAGGACTTATCGTCTGCGAAGTATATTCTTTTTGATTTAAACGCGCCATCGTCCGTTCAAAAAGTACTTTTTCATGAGCCGCATGCTGATCAATGATATAAAGTTTGTCTTCATACTCAATCAGCCAGTATGTTTTAAAAAGCTGACCGATGATCCGGTGTTTTTTCTTTGCATCTTTCGTAAGAAAATCCGAGGATATGGATTCGAGCGTAACCTGCGTAGGATTTTGCATTTGTTGTTGTGCGATTGGCTGCTTGTCTATAACTTTTCCAGGTTCCGCAGCCTTATTTATCGGCTGTTCGAATTTTGGATTCGGTTGAACCGCAATCACACCCGGATGCGGGGCAGATGCCATATCAGGTTGCTTTATCACCGGTATAGATGCGGATGATTTTGATAATGCCTGATTCCCGTAAGAAGCTACCGGTTCCTTTACAACTGCGGTGGCTGCACTTCGAATCTCGTTAATTCTTCGTTTTTCAAAAGGCTCCGGGATTGGATCTTTGTACACATGCTCGATCTTCTGCTTCTTTTCTTCGGTTACCGGAACTTCCGGAATCAGTTCCCGATGCGAAAGGACCGCATACAGTGCATCGCATAATTCTTTGTAGATCTCCTGATTATTTCCAAAGCGCAGCTCCATCTTGGTCGGATGTACATTGACATCAAGTGTTTCCCCTTCAAACGTAAAATATAATACGGTAAACGGATATTGATGCTGCATCAGGAAATTTTTGTAAGCCTCTTCAATCGCTTTTGACAGTACGGTGCTTTTGATATAGCGTCCATTGATAAAATAATTTTCATAATTACGGTTTCCACGATTGATCGATGGTTTACCGATAAATCCGGTAAGGGCAAAATAGTCGCATTTGAAATTGACCTCCAAAAGTGATGAGGCAATCTCTCGTCCATAAATATGATAAATTAAATCTTTACGGTTTCCATTGCCGGATGTATGTAGTCTGGTCTGATTATTATTGATATATTTAAAAGAAATATCCGGATGTGACAATGCCAGCTTTTCGAGCATATCACTGATATAGGTTCCCTCTGTCTGCGCTGTTTTTAAGAATTTCCGGCGTGCAGGTGTGTTATAAAAAAGATCCCGCACAAGAAATGTGGTGCCCTCCGGAGCACCGATCTCTTCCTGCGAAATTTCTTTGGATCCTTCAATAAGATACCGGGTTCCGGTAAGTGCATCTGCTGTTTTGGTAATCAGTTCCACTCTGGCAATCGCCGCAATACTGGACAATGCCTCACCGCGGAAACCAAGTGAATGCACACAGAGTAAATCCTCCGCACTACGGATTTTGCTGGTGGAATGACGCAAAAAAGCTAGCGGCACTTCACTGCTTTCAATGCCGCTGCCATTGTCTGTAATACGGATGAAGGAAATTCCTCCTTCTTTGATTTCCACCGTAATTGCAGTAGAACCTGCATCGATTGCATTTTCTACCAGCTCCTTCACAACCGAACTCGGACGTTCAATTACTTCACCTGCTGCAATTTTATCAATTGTTTCCTGACTCAATAATGCAATTTTGCTCATATTTTTATGCCCTTTTGTCCCTTCCATCCTACCAACGGTTCTTTACTTTGTTCTGCAATTCATATAATTTGTTCAAAGCGTCAAGAGGTGTCATATGTCCGATATCCACTTCACGGAGTTCCTGTATGATATCATCATCCTTTACCGTGTCAAACAGCGACATTTGCGTCAGATCCACTTCATCGAGATGTTCCTTTTTCTTCTTTGTAGTCGTTGCACCTTCCACGGAAATATTTTTTACCGTTTCTGTGATATCGTTTGCCGCAAGCTGATTAACAATTTCTTTTGCACGGTCAACGACCATATCCGGCAGACCGGCAAGTTTTGCCACCTGGATACCATAACTTTTATCTGCCCCGCCTTTGACAATCTTTCGTAAAAATACGATATCATCGCCTTTTTCTTTTACAGCAATGCAGTAATTGTTAACACTGTTTAACTTTCCTTCAAGTTCCGTCAGCTCATGATAATGTGTCGCAAACAATGTTTTGGCTCCAAGTAATTTGGGATTGCTGATGTATTCTACTACTGCCCATGCAATACTCAATCCATCGAAGGTACTTGTTCCACGACCAATCTCATCGAGAATGAGCAGAGAATTGGATGTCGCATTGCGCAGAATATTTGCGACTTCATTCATCTCTACCATAAAGGTACTCTGACCACTGGCAAGATCATCTGAAGCGCCTACACGTGTGAAGATACGGTCAACGATTCCGATATTAGCAGATTCTGCCGGGACGTAACTTCCAATCTGTGCCATAAGAACAATCAATGCCGTTTGACGCATATAGGTAGATTTACCGGCCATATTCGGTCCGGTTATAATAGATATACGATTGTTATGATTATCCAAGTATGTATCATTATCAATAAACAGATCATTTACGATCATTTTTTCGACAACCGGATGTCTTCCACCTTTGATATCAATAATACCACTCTCATTGATTTTTGGTCTGCAGTAATTATTCTGACTTGCCACCAATGCGAGAGAAACGAATACATCAATCTTTGCAATTGCTTTTGCAGTACGCTGAATACGCTGTACATTCGCAGCAATTTCATCCCTGATCTGACGGAAGAGATCATATTCGAGATTTACCAGACGATCCTGTGAACCAAGAATCGTATCCTCAAGTTCTTTCAGTTCTGGAGTGATATAACGTTCCGCATTCGTAAGTGTCTGCTTTCGCACGTAATAATCCGGGACCATATCCTTGAAAGAATTTGTCACTTCCAGATAATACCCAAATACTTTGTTATATTTGATACGCAGATTTTTTATTCCTGTCTTTTCACGTTCACTTGCCTCTAAATCCGCAAGCCATTTCTTGCCATCTGTCGATGCGCTTCGCAGGCGATCCACCTCTTCGTGATACCCGGTCTTGATAATATCACCGTCACGGACAGAAATCGGTGGTTCATCGTTGATTGACGCAAGAAGCAATGCATATAGATCTTCCAGGCAGTCAAAATCATTGCGGATTTTTTCTGCCAATGCACCGTCAATATCTTTTAAAAGTGTTGCTATCGGTGGCAGCATTTCCAATGAGTTACGAAATGCAATCATGTCCCGGGGATTTGCTGTCTGATAGGTAATTCTTGTAATCAGACGCTCCAGGTCATAAATCGGGTTTAAATATTCCCGTAATTCTTCTCTGGTAATCTCCTGCTCGTTTAACTTTGCAATCAGTTCCTGTCTCTCCAAAATTTCTGTTTTATCGATCAGTGGCTGTTCGACATAGGAACGAAGTAGTCTTGCACCCATCGCAGTTTTTGTCTTATCGAGAACCCAAAGGAGAGAACCCCGCTTCTGCTTTTCACGAAGTGTCTCTACAAGTTCAAGATTTCTGCGGCTTGAACTGTCGATAATCATGTACTTTCCAATGGAATATGGGCGAATCTCCAAAATATTGGAGAGGGAATTTTTCTGTGTTTCATACAGATATTTGAGCATAGCACCTGATGCAATCACACCGCTGTCATAATCCTCCAGCCCCAACCCGATCAGGCTTTGTATATGGAAATGCGAAAGCAACGTCTCTTTTGCAAGTTCGTCACCAAAATACCAGGAATCCAAAGCCGAAATAGTAATATTCAAACGGTTTTTGATGTCATCGATGTCTACACCACTCATATAAAACGGTTCATTGCATATAATTTCTGAAGGAGCAAAACGGTTTAATTCATCCAGAAGTTTGCGTTCACTGTCAACCTCCGTAACAAAGAAATCACCAGTTGTAACATCCGTTGTAGCAATTCCATATTTATCCGTGAGATAAACAATACACATCAGATAATTATTTTTTCCTTCATCCAGTGACTGCATGTCCGTATTTGTTCCCGGGGTTACTACACGGATGACTTCACGCTTTACAATTCCTTTTGCCAGTTTTGGATCTTCTACCTGTTCACAGATTGCTACTTTATAACCTTTTGTCACAAGCCTGTTGATATACGAGTCTGCTGCATGAAACGGTACTCCACACATCGGTGCACGCTCTTTGAGGCCGCAGCTCTTTCCGGTTAATGTCAATTCCAGCTCTTTGGAAACAGTTTTTGCATCGTCAAAAAACATTTCATAGAAATCTCCGAGACGATAAAACAAAATACAGTCTTTATATTCTTCTTTTGTCTGCAGATAATGCTGCATCATTGGTGTAACTTCTTGCACAATTTTGTCCTTTCTACAATGGTCGGTATTTTTCCATGACAGCAGTGGCAACCTTCAGTCCATCGATTGCTGCTGACATAATTCCTCCTGCGTAACCCGCGCCTTCCCCACACGGATAAATGCCGGTGATCATGCTCTCACAGTGCTCATTTCGTAAAATACGTACAGGTGATGAGGTTCGTGTCTCCATGCCGGATAAAATCGCATCTGCCCGGTCAAATCCGGTGACAATTTTCGCAAAATGTGCCATTCCCTGCATAAAGGACTGCTCCATTTCGTTGGACATCAACCCACGTAAATTAGAAAATACGGTCTGGCCTTTTGTTTCCGATGCATACGCACCATATGCGGAGCTTTCTACATTCTGACAATAATCTCCAAATAACTGCTGTGGAATTTTTCCGTTTCCAAGCATATAGTTTTTGTGTTCGAGCATTCTCTGATATCGCATACCTGCCAATGCATCTTCTCCACCAAAATCATCTTTCGTTACAGAAACAATGATTGCTGAATTTGCATTCGCCGCATTTCGACCGGAATAGCTCATTCCATTGACACAGGTCCTTTCCGGCTCAGAAGACGCGTTTACAACATAACCGCCCGGACACATACAAAATGAATATACGCCACGCCCATTCGGAAAATTCGAGGTAACTTTATACGGCGCTGCCGGAAGCTTCGGTCCGGTCCATTCTCCATACATTGCCTGATCAATCATCTTCTGTGGGTGTTCCACACGAAATCCGACTGCAAAATTCTTTGCTTCCATCGGAATAGCTTTTTGTTCTAACATTTCAAACGTGTCTCTTGCACTGTGCCCCAATGCGAGAATTACAACATCCGTTGGAATGGTTTCTTTTTCTGTGACAATTGCTTTTAGCCGGCCTTTTTCAATCACAAGATCCGTCATCTGGTTTTCAAAAAGGAAAGTTGCACCTTTTGCCTCCAGATAGGTACGCATGTTGGCAATTACTTTGGATAAAATGTCGGTACCTATATGAGGTTTATTGTCATAAAGAATTTCCGAAGGAGCACCAAATTTGACAAATGTACGCAGTACATAGCGGTTTCTTCCCGTAGGATCTTTAACAACCGAATTTAATTTTCCATCGGAAAACGTACCAGCACCACCTTCGCCGAACTGCACATTGGATTCCGGAAGCAATCTGCCTGTCTGCCAGAACTGCTCGACGTCTTTCTGGCGCTCCTGCACTTTTTTTCCCCGCTCAAGTACAAGTGGCAGATAACCTGCTTCTGTCAACTGATATGCAGCAAAAAGCCCTGCAGGTCCCGCACCTACAATAACCGGACGAGCCGATAAATTTTCTTTTCCTGCGACAGGAAACTGATATTCACTTTCCGTTACCACAGAGACCGAGGACGGATGAATCTTCTTTTTTACTTTTGATTCATTATGTACGGTTACATGTACCGTATAAACATAAAACAGTTCCGGTTTTTTTCTTGCGTCCAGAGATTTTTTTATAATTTCATATGTAAAGGATTCTGTTTTAGGTAAATTTAAAATTTTTCGAATTTTTTTTTCTAACTGTTGTTCGTTTTGCCCAACCGGCAATTTTATTTGATTTATTTTAAGCATTCTGACTCCATTATGATACGGAACATCCGGCTACAAATCCACTGGACCATGCCCATTGCAGATTATAACCACCACAAATTCCATCCACATCAAGAATTTCACCGGCAAAATACAGACCGGATAGTAATCGTGACTCCAGTGTCTTCTCGTCAATTTCTTCTGTGCGGATACCTCCTGTGCATACCTGAGCAAATTCGAAATCCCGAACCTTTTCCAATGTCACCTGACAATCATGAATTCCGGCAGACAAACGCTCCATTCTTTCTGATGTAATATTTTCTAACATCTCATTGGGATGGATTCCTGCATATTTTAGAAGAACCGGTATTAATTTTTGATTCAAAAGACCGCTGAGAAGACGGTCTGCTTTCTCTTCTGTTTTGCTTCTTTCCATTCGTAAAGCAAATTCCGTGCATAACATTTCCGAAGATATTTCAGGAAGGAAATCGATTGCTACGGCAACAGTTTTCTTCTCATAAAGCGCACGGACTGCAGGACCGCTGATCTGAAAAACCGGTATACCGGAAATTCCATAATCCGTCAGTTGCAGCTCTCCATGCTCCGTTGCTGCCGTATCCCCATCGATTTTCAATGTCAGGTTTGCATCACATCGTACTCCTGCTACCTTTGAAAACGGTATTCCTTTTGCATAAAAGCCACATAAAGCAGGAAGAACCGGTACAAACCTGTGTCCCAACTCTTTGATCACAGAAAACATAGAACCGTCACTTCCGAGTTTTGACGCAGCCAAAAGCCCTGATGCAACAATCACATTTCTGCAAGTATAAGATGTTTGCACTGTTTTGATTCGAAATCCATACTTATCTGGAAAAAGATCCAAAACCTCCTGTTCCAGATATACAGGAACATGTAAACGATTCAATTCATGATTGAAAGCTTCTACCACGGAAACGGCCTGTCCGGAATTTGGATAATAATATCCGTTTTTTTCTTTTGGCCATATGCCAATCTCATGAAAAAAAGAAAGTGTGTCTTCTTTGGAAAAACGGTCCAGGACCGATTGTATCAATTGTATATTTCCATGAAAGCGGGATGTATCCATATTGTTATTGGTAAAATTGCATTTTCCATTACCTGTCGCAAGAATTTTCTTTCCTGGTTTATTCATCCGTTCAAGAATTGCTACAGATTTGCCTCTTCTGGCAGCTGTTATTGCAGCCATCATGCCAGAGGCACCGGCCCCAATAACAATGACATCCAGTAGTTTTGTACTTTTTTTACTCATATGTTAAACTCCTTGAAACCAATAAAGTATTTTAACATATCACAAAAAATCTTTCAATATATCGAAGATTTCCTCAGCTGGAATAGCTTTCCAGAAAATCATACAGATCCGCTTCCGTAAAAAAGCCAATTCCATCCTCTGCTTTCTGCTGCATCGATTCAGATAACGATCTGACTGCAATTCCGGTTTCAAAATATATGGTTTTCCCGTCTGAGCAATACACAACAAGTTTCTGATCCTTTGCCCTCACAAGATATGCATAATGAATGTGATCTGTATTTGCGGCAAGTACAGTTTCCGAATCTTCCGTCACTTCCAATGTTCCTGTTTCTTCAGGTATGGATTCTTTTTTGGTATTTGTAAAAGCCAGTATAAGAACTATGACTGCTAGTAAAACAATAATGCAGATACTTATTTTTCGTTTCATTTCATCACCCCAAATAAGTATCTGCATTTTATTCTGGAATATTCATCCAGTTTCATTTTTTATTATAATAGTTACCTAATTTTAGAATATTTACCGTAATAAATGCAGTTTCTTTGCGATGCGAACCAGAAGAGCTCCCTTCGGGAATCTTAAAATTTCTTCTTCGGACAATCCCTTAAATAAAAGCAATGTAACTGCATATACGATGGCTGCAATCATAATTGCAAGTATCGTCGAAATTGCATTTGATTTCAGTAATGCATGGCATCCATGATAGAATAACCATGTGATAATTCCCATAATCACAGAAGAAATTGCCGGAATCATGAATGTCTTGATCACTTCCTGTTTATAGCCACTGTATTTACGAATCGCCATGGAATTCATAACACACATCATCAGCGCAAAAAACATATTGGCAATTACGACTGCATAAATCTTCAAATGGAAGAAAAGCATCAGTATCACCAGAAGAATCACATGTGCAACAAGTGAAATTGCTGCATTGGTTACAGGAATTCTCATGCGGTTAATTCCCTGCAACAGACCATTGGACAATGTAGACATTGCATAAAAGACAACCGCAAATGCGCCAACATACATCATCATTGCTGCCATAGGCGCTGTCTGCGCAGTGCCCGGAAACAGTAACAGGAATATCGGCTCTCCAAGTACTGCAAGCCCAATTGTACACGGAAATGCAATTACCATAACAAAACGCATAGCTGCGTTAATCTGACTCCGTACACTTTCCATATCGTTTGCCGCAAAGGATGCGGTAAGCGTAGGCACAGAAGATGCTGCCATTGCCGATGCAATGGAAATCGGTACATTGATTAAAAGCTTATATTTTCCAGAAAAAACGCCCCACCAGGTATCTATCTGTACATCACTGTATCCCTGAAGTAATGCAACATTCTTAAATATTCCCTGATCAATGATTCCGCTGATATTGTAAACCGTTGTGCTCAACAAAACAGGGATAATGGTTACAATAAGGATTTTCATGGTATAGGAGAACGAATCCACATGAACATTTCGCTCTTTTCGCATTCTTCGCTTGAACACACGCATATAAGCAAAGAAAACAAAAAGTACAAATAATAATCCTGCAACCGCTCCAAGGTTTGTTCCAAGAGTACCACCGGCAGCTCCGTACGCAGCGCCATAATGATCAGGGTCCCCCAACACTGCTCCAATACGTTTTCCATACCCGGTCAGTACATATGCAGCCCAGATACTGATGATTGCATTGACAATCTGTTCAATGATCTGTGAAATAGCACTTGGCATCATGGTTCCCAGTCCCTGAAAGAACCCTCGTAATACTCCAAGAACTGCAACTACAACTAGTGCGGGTCCAAGTATTTTCAAGGCGAATATACTGTATGGTGTTTTCAAAAGCGTAGCTGTAAAAAATTCAGCACCGAAATAAACAACCAATGCTGCAATTGATCCAACAACTAATGCAAAAGTAAGTGCTCCTTTCAAAACCTGATATGCGGTATTGAATTGACCTTTGGCAACTTTTGCAGATACCGTTTTCGATACTGCAAGAGGTAGACTGTACGATGAAATAATCAATATAACATTGTAAATATCAAATGCACAACTATAGTATCCGTTTCCGATATCTCCAAGAATACTGTTCATCGGAATACGATACACCAGACCAATAATTCTGCTTATAATTGACGCTACTGCAAGGATTGAACCCTGTACAAGAAAATTTGTTCCATTTTTCTTTGATTTACCCATTTTTTAACCTCAACAACCTGAATCTCAGGTGTTTTACTTTTATTTTTGAAATTCCTCTGCCGTATGATAAATAACATTCTGACTGGCACGGGAGTTCTCTACGATTTCCACCCAGGTTTTACCTGGATTCAGAATAATTTCCTTTCCATTCTCATCATAATACTGAGTTTTAGAACTTGCAGATGCCCGTGTCCAGGTAATATCGATTGCCTTACCATTGGTAATATATTTTCCTGTTCCACCAGACTGATAATTGATATCCAGTGTTCCATTTTTGGAATCCTTTAATGAGCTGGTACAGTTCTGGAGAATAATATTCTTGACGGCAAGCTGTTTGCCCGTTGCACCATCAACCTGCTTATCTCCAAACTCATAGCGATAATACAGCCCATCTTTTTTATTGTACAAAAACCAGGGCTTCGCGTCAACATAATACATCTTTACAACAGCAGCATCTTCTCCATTTTCTAACATATTTTGAGTTTCTTCTGTTGCGAATTGATAATGTGGCGTGTAATTTTCTGGAAGAGAAGAGGTATAGCCATAATTTTTAATTGCGGCAACCAGATCTTTTCCCGTTGTATACAAGTTATGTGGTGCCCTTCGGCTGTTATCACGATAATAATACCCACCGCCTTTTCCTGTAATACCATCCACATTATCAATGAAAGAACTGTTGAGTACATCCAGGGCATATTTGCTTTCCCCTGCATGGAAATAGACAGCATCAAATTCTTTTGCAAAATATACGTAGTACAAACGACAGCTTCTTACATTTCCAACTTTTTCGAGAGATTCAAAGTCCTGATAAATCGCCATCATGCGGGTAATGCCACCTTCTACCGGACATTCGTAAATCACATCGGCATTACCGACACCGTACTGTGGAAGTGTTACATGCGTATTTTCCGTCATAACCGCAACCGGTCTCTTCCATGCCAGCTTTTCATCAATCCATTCCCCAGTATAAAAGCTGCGTACTTCCCCTTCGTGTGTTGCCCCATTTTCCTGTGTTTCTGTCTCTGCTACAGGAAGCGCTTCTGTCTGAATCTGTGTCTCCGGCTGTACTGTCTGTTCGCTTTTTTTCTTACATCCGGTCAACGCCAAAACAGACATTGTCAAAATCACTGCACATATGATTTTACGTTTCATATTTTACTCCTTTATTCCTCTCGGGATATATTCATAGCTTCTAGGATTTCTCTTTGCTTTGGCTCCATGATTGCCGCGTCTTCCGGTGTCATATGGTCATAACCAAACAAATGAAGCATGCTATGTACGATCAGAAAAGCAAATTCTCTTTTTTCACTGTGTCCGTATGCCTTTGCCTGTTCCTGTACTTTTTCAACAGAAATAATAATATCTCCAAGCATTGCTTCGCCGGTGTCCGGATTGAAATCATCATCACTTTCTTCATCAAGAAACGCAAAATCGCCGGCTTTTTTATAGGAGAGCATAGGAAAGCTTAATACATCTGTCGGACGGTCAATCTGTCGGTATTCTTTGTTGATTACATGAATTCCTTTGTTGTCCGTGAGTGTGAGATTTACCTCTGCCTCATACGGAAAATTTTCATGTGCAATACAAAAGTTCACGACTTCTTCCGCGAGGGAAGCATATGCAAAATCAAAAGGTACCTTACATTCTTCTTCTAAATAAAAACTCAACGCAAAATCTCCTCCTTGGTCAAAAATTGTCTGATTTTCAAAAACTGATTCATACTCATTCCACAGTGATCATAAATTCCACTGGAAGAATATTCATTTAATGTCTGATTAATCAAAATCTCATGATTCCACTCACTTTTTTCAAAGCCATCATTTATTTTTTCAAGCTTAATGACAAGCGCATCTACCATATGCACAAGTGCTGATTCGGGTATGGATGGCAATTTTTTCTCTCCATAATATTCCTGCAAGATTTTCAGCAAATCTTCCGGGAAGCATAAGCTTTTAGCTTTTTTAACGCCTTCTTCCACATACGGATCACCAATCCACTGTCCCATGCGGTAATAAAAGCCACCTGCCAGGCATAGATTTTCATTGTACCCCACTGCTTTCGCACAACGGCTGGCAATATCAGAAACCTTGCGTGCATGATCGTATTCTACCATAGAAAAATCTTTTAATGCCTTTACTTCCGAAAAATCATCTGAAACAATATCTAAAAGAAGGTTGTCCTTCTCTTTCTGAGCTCCATCCCATAACCAGCGGAACACAAAAAAGCAGCACAATGCGGTCATAGTGCCATTAATTGCACCATAAATATATATTTTTTTACTGAATTCCTTATATGCCATATAATACGCAATTCCCGGAACAATCATATTCAGGCAAAATGCAAGTATAGAAATCCAGATACGATATTCTTTTTTTCGCAATGCCTGTGCCAGCACAGATGCCAAAAGTGTCAGCATACAAAAACACAACAATGCATAGAAACTATTGCCTGAAGAAATGCTAAGCAGAAGATCAAAAAAGATTCCTATAGTTATTGCAATTCCGTTGCTGCTGACTGCCAAAATCAAAATCGGAATCAACATAACCGGTCGAAAAAGTTCCGGCAAAAATGTCATTACAAACGTAAGTACACAACAAATAAAATACGCAAACGCCAGCCTGATAAAGCTTGTCTGTGGATTATTTATCAGCCATCCAATACACCGCTCAAATTCCAACTGAAAAAAAAGCAGCATAAGAAAAACAAAATTCAAAAGAAACAGACATAGCCATTCATCTATGAAAAAGTGATTTTGTGCACACAAAAGGGCTGTCATTCCAAATGTTGCGATTACAATGGCAATCAATGACAGAACACGATACAGATTCATATGTTCCTTATGAACGGAATTACTTTTATCTTTCATTGTTCTTCCTGCCTGATCTTATGTTTTTTCGATTATTTTTGTTTATCTGCTTTTTCTCATAGTCGTCATATGCCTGTACGATCCTTTGTACCAATGGATGACGTACCACATCTTTGCTTGTGAGTTCGCAAATTCCAATATCTTCTATATTTTTTAACACACGAAGTGCTACATCTAATCCCGATTTTGCTCCTGGTGCCAGATCCTTTTGAGTGGCATCTCCAGTTATGACCGCCTTTGAACCAAAACCAATTCGTGTTAAAAACATCTTCATCTGTGCCGGCGTCGTATTTTGTGCCTCATCAAGAATAATAAATGCGTTATCCAATGTACGTCCGCGCATATAGGCAAGCGGTGCTACTTCGATTAATCCCTTTTCCATATTTTTTTGAAAACTCTCCGCACCCATAATCTGGTACAATGCATCATAAAGTGGCCGCAGATAAGGATCTACTTTACTCTGCAAATCACCTGGAAGAAATCCAAGCTTTTCTCCCGCTTCAATTGCCGGACGCGTAAGTATGATACGGCTTACTTCTTCATTCTTAAAAGCAGTGATTGCCATCGCCATTGCAAGATAAGTTTTTCCGGTTCCTGCCGGTCCCATTCCAAAAACAACCATTTTCTTGCGGATATTATCCACATAGTCTTTCTGACCGATGGTTTTTGGTTTCACAGGCTTGCCATTTATTGTGTGGCAGATAATATCTTTGTCAATTTCTACCATCTGGCTTCCCTTGTGCTCCTGAAGCAGTGCCAATGCATAATTTACATTCTGTTCGGCAATGACATTTCCTCTTTTTGAAAGCTCATACAGTTGATTAAAGACCTCTGCTGCTCCATTGGCTGCAGATTCATTTCCGATAATCTTTACCTGATCATCCCGAACGATCACAGTAACACCAAGTGTCCTCTCTATTTTTTTAATGTTGGCATCAAACTGACCAAATACATTGACCATATGCTCCGTTGGAATGCGGAGTGATACTTCATTCAGGCTCATTCATTATTTCCTTCCCTCGACGTCTGTACTTCATCCTGCTTTTCTTCCGGCTCCTTTGAAATAGTTTTCATTTCTGTCGGAGCAGTTTTTGTAATGTCTTCGCAGGCTCTGATTTTTCCATAGACGTGATATTTTTTATCTATCTTTTCAATCATAACATTTTTGTCAATAATTGAAACCCCATTTTCTTCCAAATTATCAAGAAATTGATCTAAATTTTTGATTGCAATGTCTTTTGCCGCTTTCATGGATATAGTTTCCTTCTCTTTTTCCTGTTCATATTCCGTAATTTTACCAACATATACCGGAAGATAAAAATTCTCCATTAAACACAGCTGTTGCATATCTTCTATAGATTCAGAGTCAGAAAATGCAGCATATAAATCTGGTGTAATCACTTGCCGATTCAACATGCGAACACAGTATCTGGTATGTGTCCGCCCCGTAGATTTTGACAAAATCCTTGTCTGTGGAATCCAATCTTCGTAATCATAAGTAACTTTACCAATTACATCTGCATCTGCATTCTGATAAAAATACTCTTTTACTTCACCGTTATCATCTAGGATCTCCTGTCTCGCACATACAAGAATATCCCCAGCTTTCACTTTGTCTTTGGCTTTTACCAACGGAACTCCGTTTCTTGTAATAATAGAAGAAACAACAGCATCCTGTTTTGCAACAAGGTCTGTATAGCCTGTTGTTTCTTCTGGTTCTATACGATCCGAAGCAATTTTTTCCTGCACACATACAACAAGCTTTGTTCCCTCTTCATATACACTTGCCCAGATGATTGGATCAAAATCCTGTCGAAGCGACAACTCCATGGCATCGTTATCAATGCTTTCTTTTTGGGTTCCATAAGAAATATCGTGTTTTCTCAGATACGACAGTAATGTTTCTTCTCCGATGGATGTGTTCCCTATGATCTCAATTCTCCAAATTCTGGTAGAAAGTATCGTTGTAAAAACAAGCATAGCTGCTAAGATTGCAAAAAAGATTTTTCGTTTGCGATACCGAAACATCAGAAAAGGCATGCCTTTGCGCAGAATAATGCGCATCCGTACCTTTGTTTTCCGTAAAAACGGCCGCAAATTATATATGCTCCCCAGACTTATACAACAGCTGACATGCTCAGAATCAATACACGCAAGATTCCAAAAATCTATGCCGTGTTTACTGCATAAGTTCAAGAAACGTGTTACATCTTTTCCGTATAATTCGATTTTAAGCCATCCTTTTACGAACCGGTAAAACCATTGAATCATAGCAGGAACCGAACGCTTTCCATATAACCGGTAATTTCAAGAATATCCTGTGTAAAACGTGGAATCATCAATTCTCTTCCCGTAACCTCTATTCCATAAGAGCGGGAAGCAACAACGATTGTCTCATGACTGTATCGGATAATTCCGCGATGATTGGTAATGCAGAGCGTCCGGTTTCCTTCCATGGAAAGGAGCGGCATACCAAGAAACAGATCTTTTGGTAATTCAAGCTCTTCTACCATACGTTCAGTCTTCAGTTTTGGATGATTCGGATTCGATTTATGGCTTTTCATACTTAACTATATGAAAAAACAGTCTGTCTTATGCGCGCCCTTATTTATGATAAGGTTCGTGATTCATAATACGGTATGACCGGTAAATCTGCTCTAATAAAATTACCCTCATCAATTGATGTGGAAATGTCATTCTGGAAAAGCTCAGATGAAAATCGGCTCTCTCTAGCACTTCATCGGAAAGGCCAAGGGAACCGCCGATCACGAAATAGATATGACTGGTTCCAAGGACTCCAAGTTTTTCAATCTTCTTTGAGAGTTCCACCGAATCAAACATTTTTCCATCGATAGCCAGGGCTATCACATAACCATCCTCCCGAATCGATTTTAAAATGCGTTCCCCTTCTTTTTGTTTTACAATCGCAATCTCATTTTCCGTTGCCTGCTCCTTTGTTTTTTCGTCGGCAACTTCTATGATGTTCAGGTTACAATAACGGCTCAGACGTTTTGCATATTCCGCAATTGCCTGCGTATAAAATTTTTCTTTTATTTTTCCTACACATACTATACTGATTCTCATTTTATTATTTTACTATATATCAGTCTTCTTTGACAAGTTTTTACAAAATTTAAACATATGGTATGTAATTTTTCACACTAAGATGGTATAATAACAAAAAAGCAGACATGCTACATACTATTTATTTTGCGAGGTAAGGAATCTTGAAAGAATTACAGGAAAGAATCAAAAAAGATGGCAACGCAATCAACGAAGACATCTTAAAAGTAGACAGTTTTATTAATCATCAGGTAGACCCTGAACTGATGGCACATATTGGAGAAGAATTCGCTAATCATTTTAAGGATTGTGGTATTACCAAGATTGCAACGATTGAAAGTTCCGGTATTGCTCCTGCACTAATGACCGCACAGTGTATGGGACTTCCACTCATTATTTTAAAAAAACAGCCATCCAAGGTATTAAATGACCATCTGTTTCAGACAGAAGTTACATCTTTTACCAAAGGAACCAGTTATGAGCTGACACTTTCATCTAAATTTATTTCAGAAAATGATCATGTACTGATCATTGATGACTTCCTTGCGAACGGAGAGGCAGCAACAGGTGCAATTCGCCTTCTTCGCAAAGCACATGCTACAATTGGGGGAATCGGAATTCTCATTGAAAAATCATTTCAGCCGGGACATGAGAAACTTGTTTCTCAGGGATTTGATGTATATTCGCTTGCACGAATCAGTCATCTTGCTGCAAATGAAATTGAGTTCATCGATGAATAACGAAAAAAGAACCGACAAATTTGTCGGTTCTTTTTTATCTCTATTTACTGCTCATCCGATACATCATCCACATCTTCATTCTCATAATCTTCTGCGTAATAAATAAAATTACCACGGTATATTTCCGAAGATAAAAGTGTTTTATTGTCAATAATAATCACCGATAAGACATTATTTCCTTCTGGAATTGTAAGTGGACCTGAATAACGGCTGCTTGCAGAAGTGGGTGTCGATCCATCCCATGTATAATATGCACTGCACCCATCCGGAACGGTAACCGAAACGGTTGTCTCCACTCCGAAATCCCCGCCATCTGGTGTAACGATTGGAATATCCGGTGCCGGAATTTTAATCTGATACTGATTTGTTATCACATCGCTGTAAATATTTTTCTCATTCATACATACCGCTTTGATCATATATGTGTGATTATTTTCATCAAGTGCAATTGGATTCGTGTACATAAGCCCCTTTTCCGTTGGATCTGAGCCATCCATTGTATAAAAGACAGAATCTCCTGCATCCGATGATAATACAAGTGTCTGCTCACCATCATACACACCAGGTTCAATACTAAACTTTGGTTCTTGTACCTGATAGTCTGTAAACAGATCCGCAAGACCAGAATCCACTGCATCAGATAATTCTATGATTGCATCATAATTTTTCTGCTTTTCATAGATTGCAATCAGTCCTTTACAGGCATCTCTGTTCGCTGAATCGATTTTTAGAACTTCCTGATACAGCACCAACGCCGCATCATCATTTTTTTGTTTTTCATAAATTTCAGCAAGGACCAGTCGGACTTCTATATTATTCTTGTCAAGTGATAATGCATTTTCGTAATAGGTAATTGCATCATCCATATTTCCCTTTTTGTAAGCTTCCTCCGCCAGACTTACCTGATAATCAAATGAATTTGCGTGATTTTTCTGAATTCCAACGCCTACCAGTACAAGTACAAGAATCAAAACACAGATTATAGCAATAACTCCGCCGATAATCATCATCTGTTTCTTTTTCTGTTTAGGATTCTTTCCATTATCAGAATTTTTTGCAGATGATGTGCCAGAAGCCGGATTTCTCCCGGTACTGGTTGATGTAGGCTTTTTTGGGTTTTCCTGTGCAAGTACTTCTTTCAGGTAATCATCGTCATACACATTATAGTCTGGTACAATCTGTACAGCTTTTCCGCATGCCGGACAAAAAAGTTCGCCTTCCGCAAGCTCTTTACCACAATAAATACATTTCATAAATATCCCCTTATTTTATGAATATAATTTCATTGCCTCTACACAGTTATGCATCAGCATTGCAATTGTCATAGGTCCAACACCGCCTGGAACCGGTGTAATGTATGATGCTTTTGGTTCTACCTCATCGTATTTCACATCACCACAAAGCTTGTTGTTTTCATCACGGTGAATTCCCACATCAATAACGACTGCGCCATCTTTTACATAGTCTGCACCAATAAACTGTGGTTTTCCAATTGCAACAATTAAAATGTCTGCCTCACGACAGATTTCTTTAATATTTTTTGTTCTGGAATGACAGATAGTAACGGTTGCATTCTCGCGCAACATAAGCAGAGACATTGGTTTTCCTACAATGTTACTGCGTCCTATCACAACACAATGTTTTCCTTCTATCTCAATATTGCTGCGTTTTAACAACTGAATAATTCCTGCCGGTGTACAGGAAACAAAACCCTGCTCTCCAATCACGAGTGCTCCCACGTTCTGTGGATGGAATCCATCCACATCCTTCTTCGGTGAAATTGCCTTAATTACCTTGTCTTCATCGATATGTTTTGGTAAAGGAAGCTGACACAAAATTCCATGAACCTGTGTATCTGCATTCAGCTTTTCAATCAAAGACAATAATTCTTCTTCGGTTGTCTCCTCTGGCAGTTCATAAGCTAATGATTCAATGCCAATATAAGCACATGCCTTCTTTTTGTTTCCTACATATACGGAAGAAGCAGGATCATTTCCTACCTGAATCACCGCCAGACAACATTTGCGTCCCTGACTGGCAAGTTCTGCCACTTCCTGCTTTAATTCTTCTTTAATATCCTTAGAAATCTGTTTCCCATCAATTATTTTTGCCATGTTTCTTATTCTCTCCTTAGAAAAGTCCTGTGATGACACCGTCATCATTCACATCAATCTGATATGCTGCCGGCTTTTTCGGAAGTCCCGGCATAGTCATGATTGCTCCATTGATGGCTACAACAAAGCCCGCTCCTGCAGAAACATATACTTCGCGGACATTGATCTTAAATCCGGTTGGACGGCCAAGTTTCTTTGCATCATCAGAAAGTGAATACTGTGTCTTTGCCATGCATACCGGAAATTTGTCCATTCCAAGATCTGTGATTCTCTTTAGTTCCCGTTCTGCAGCAGGTGCATATGTAACGCCATCCGCACCATAGATTTCTTTTGCAACTTTTTCAATCTTTTCTTTTAACGATAAGTCATCTTCATATAAAGGCTTAAAGCTGCTTTTCTTTGTCTCTAATGTTTCTAACACTTTGTTTGCAAGTGCGACACCGCCTTCGCCACCTTTTTCCCATACTTCGGCAAGGGCAAATTCACAATCTCTGTCTTTACAGAATTTCTCGATGAATGCAGTCTCTTCTTCCGTATCTGTAATAAAGGAATTCAATGTAACTACAACCGGAACTCCAAATTTCTGAAGGTTCTCAATATGTTTCTCCAGGTTTACAATACCTTTCTTTAAAGCCTCCAGATTCGGAGCAGAAAGTTCATCCTTTGGTACTCCACCATTGTATTTTAACGCACGGATTGTTGCCACAAGTACAACAGCATCCGGTTTAAGTCCAGCTTTACGACACTTGATATCAAAGAATTTTTCAGCACCAAGGTCAGCACCAAATCCAGCTTCTGTGATGACATAATCTGCAAGTTTTAAGGCAGTACAGGTTGCACGTACACTGTTACATCCGTGCGCAATATTTGCAAACGGTCCGCCATGAACAAATGCCGGTGTGTGCTCCAATGTCTGGATCAAATTCGGCTTTAATGCATCTTTCAGTAAAGCGGCCATTGATCCGGTTGCCTGTAAATCATCTGCTGTCACTGGTTTTCCATCAAATGTATAGGCAACGATAATTCTGCCAAGGCGACGTTTTAAATCATTCATATCTACTGCAAGACATAAAATAGCCATTATCTCAGAAGCTACTGTAATTACAAAATGATCTTCACGTACCATTCCATCCATTTTACTTCCTAAACCAACAACTACATTACGTAAGACACGATCGTTCATATCAAGACAGCGTTTCCATACAATCTGTCTTGGATCAATGCCAAGTTCATTTCCCTGTTGGATATGATTGTCCAAAAGTGCAGCAAGTAAGTTATTTGCTGATGTAATTGCATGAAAATCTCCAGTAAAATGGAGATTCAGATCTTCCATCGGTACGACCTGGGAATATCCACCACCGGCTGCTCCGCCTTTGATACCAAAGCATGGTCCCAAAGATGGCTCACGCAAGGCGATGATTGCTTTCTTTCCAAGTTTACCAAATGCCTGTCCGAGACCAACCGTAATGGTTGTCTTTCCCTCTCCTGCCGGCGTTGGGTTGATTGCAGTGACAAGAATCAATTTTCCATCCGGATTATTCTTGCTTTGCTCAATTAATTCATCAGAAATCTTGGCTTTGTATTTTCCATATAATTCAATATCATCCTCCGTAATGCCAATAGATGCTGCTACCTCTTTGATTGGCTGCATAGTTGCTTCCTGCGCAATTTGAATATCACTTTTCATAATTTTCCTCCTTAATCTTGAACGTCAGCCCATGCAAAATTTGCTTTCAGCAAATGAGCTGACACTATCTGCCTAAGCATCCGTTTATATGTATTCTGACATAAGCAAAATAAATACCTGTCAATTTTTCCGCCAAAAGCTGGCGCAATCTATATCCCACAGAGTATATCATACCCAATGTTATGGATTCTCGTCAATATATGTTTCATATTCTTCTTTCGTCATCAGCACCTTTCGAGGTTTTGTACCCTCTTCCGGTCCGACAATTCCGGCCTCTTCAAGCTGATCCATAATACGGGCCGCACGGTTAAAACCGACCTTTAAATATCTTTGCAGCATACCGATTGATGCCTTTTCTTTATCGACAATAATTTTTGCAGCCTCAGAAAAATAAGAATCTTTTCCATCATCTGCCCCATCATTATCGGAAATTGCAATACTTCCATTGCTTCCGGAAGACTGCAGGTCTTCCATCTTTTTCTGCACATGGTCACTGTACTGTGCCGGAGCATTATTTTGTGTGATAAATTCAACAACAGCCGAAACCTCTTCATCGGAAACAAAAGCGCCCTGTACACGCACCGGTTTTGGCGATCCCTGCGGATCGAACAGCATATCTCCTTTTCCAAGAAGTTTCTCTGCACCATTCATATCAAGAATCGTACGAGAATCTACACCGGAAGTAACTGCAAATGCAATACGGCTTGGCATATTTGCCTTGATCAGACCAGTAATAACATTTACGGACGGACGCTGTGTCGCAATCACAAGATGGATACCCGCAGCTCGTGCCAGCTGTGCCAGACGACAAATTGCCTGTTCCACATCGTTTGAGGCAACCATCATCAAATCTGCAAGTTCGTCCACAATAATGACGATCTGAGGCATCTTCTGTGGACGTTCCTGACCTTCCGGCACTTCGATGGAATCCACTTTTGCATTATATCCATTAATTTCACGCACATTCGCTTCTGCAAATTTTTCGTAGCGTTCCGTCATTTCTGCAACAGCCCAGTTTAAAGCGCCTGCCGCTTTCTTCGGATCTGTGACAACGGGAATCATCAAATGCGGAATTCCATTATATACGCTTAATTCCACCACTTTCGGGTCAATCATCAAAAGTTTCACTTCATTCGGGTCCGCTTTGTAAAGAATGCTCATGATAATCGTATTGATACATACGGATTTACCGGATCCAGTTGCTCCCGCGATCAGAAGATGCGGCATCTTTGCAATATCCGCAACTTTCGTTTTACCAGAAATATCTTTACCGACCGCAAAACTGATTTTTGACTTTGACTCTTTAAATTCTTTGGAATCAATAAGATCACGGAATGCCACCATGACGTTTTCCTTATTCGGTACTTCAATTCCGACTGCCGCTTTTCCAGGAATAGGTGCTTCAATTCGAATATCCGCTGCTGCAAGATTTAACTTGATATCATCTGCAAGTCCAACAATTTTACTGACTTTTACCCCCATCTCCGGCTGGATTTCATATCGTGTAACTGCCGGACCACAACTGATGTTTGTAACAGTTACATTGACTCCGAATGTTTTCAATGTCTGTTGCAGCTTGTTTGCCGTCTCTCGAAGTTGACTTTCTGTATTTGCAGATTTTTTACCGGATCCTGCTTTCAAAAGATCAATCGGCGGATATTCATATTTGTGCTCTAATGGCTGCATCTGTTCCATTTCCTGTACAACGCCAGCAATTCCGTCAGCGACTTCTGCCTCGGATGGTTTCACTTTTTTCTTTGCTGTTTTCACAGTCGATGGTTCCTGCTCCGGTACCGTAGTTTCTACCTTTTGCTTTGCAGGAACAGTGGAAACTTCTTCTTTTGCCAAAGGAACATCATCCTCCACAAAATCTCCAGAGATCACCGGTTCCGCAGGTGGAAAAATCTCTCCTGCAAAAACAGGTTCCACCTTTGAAACATCACTGGCAACGGTCTCCTGTGAATCCGCAGAAAGAGCAATCTTATCTGATTTTTTAACCTTTGGCAAATCCTGGGTATCTGTGATTTCGCCTAACTCATCCGACTTTTTGTTTTTGGATTTTTTCCCTTCAATTTTGGTATCAATCGAAACACCGGAAACTTTATGGTCCATACGCCGCTTCTGACGTTCCTGGGCTTTATATTCACGGTATTCCTTATAGCGTTCATTATTTTCCTTCGCGGATTCGTATACTTTTTGTCCACCTTTTTGCATACCCTTCAATGCAGATTTTTCGGTGATAAGTACCAGACATACAATAAGCACAATAATATCTATAATGTAGGAACCGATAAAACCAAATGCTTTCACTAAATAAAAAGCAAGAAAGCCTCCAACGATTCCACCGCCATTCTTTCGATCTGCGCAGTAAGTAAACGCCTGTATCGGATCTAATACTTCACCACTGCTGATTGCCAGAGACATAAACATGCACATAAATAATGCAAAGATACTTCCTGCCAACAGCTTAACAGATGCATGAAAATTACCTTTATTAGAAACAGCAAAAAAGCTTCCTACCAGCAATAAAACAGGTAATACATATGCCATAAGTCCGAAGAGTCCAAACAGAATATGGCTGACTCCGCGACCTACCACACCTCCAAACCCCATATTACTGATAAAAAGAAGCAACGATACTGCGACAATGATCCAGAGAATTACTTCTGTGCGAAAAGCTTCCGTCTTTTCTATCTCCGCCATGCGTTCTTTTTTTGTTTGTCGTTTCCTACTATTTGAATTACTTTTATTCCGATTTCTATTATTTGATGTTTTACGGTTCCCCGTAGTCATGAAAAAACACTCCTTACGCTAACAGTAAAATTTATTGTAGCATATTTTCAATAGAATGTCATCCACTGCTTCGAAAATCTGTTCCTATTTCTTTTTGTCTATGAGCTGATACAATTTAGTAAAAGCATCGGAAATTCCACCCACAGCATCAATAATTCCAAGATCCACTGCCTGCTTTCCGACCAAAATCGTTCCAAGATCTTTCGTCAGCATCTGTGTGTTCATCATCATTTTTTCAACCTGCTGCGGCGTTACCGTACAATGTGATGTGATAAATCCAATAATGCGATCCTGCATTTGCTGAAAATAGTCATATGTCTGTCTTGCCCCAATGACGGTCCCACTCATCCGCACCGGATGAATCACCATGGTGCCACTTGGAACAATCAGCGAATAATCTGTACATACAGCCAGCGGCACCCCGATTGAATGGCTTCCGCCTAAGACAAGAGATACCGTCGGTTTGCTCATTGAAGCAATCATTTCTGCGATGGCAAGACCACTTTCCACATCTCCCCCCATAGTATTCAACAGAAGAAGCACTCCGTCAATATTGTTATCATCTTCAATCGTTGCAAGTTTCGGAAGAACATGCTCATACTTGGTCGTTTTTGATGTGGATGGAAGACAATCATGTCCTTCAATTTCCCCGATGATTGACAACAGATAAATGACATGATCTTTTTGTTTCTCACCAAGTATTGCTTCTCCCATTTCTATAATCTGTTCATTTTTCTTTTCCTGTTCCTGCGTTGTTTCCTTCTCGTTACTCAATTTTTTCTCCTTCCGATGCAACATATGTTTCAATTCTTACATCCATAAACTTTGTCACCAATGTTGCTTTATAATAAAAAAGAATGGGTACATAATACCCATTCTTTATCATGTGAAAAAATAGTTAATTTATTCTCCGAGAAGATAGTTATACAGACCTTCATATCGAAATTTGGAAGCATTCCATGAAAAATCGTTTGCCATGCCACGATCTACAATCTGGTTCCACTGACGTTTGCGATCGTAATAAATATGCTTAGAATAATTAACGACATGCAACATCTCGTCTGCATTGTAATTGGTAAACGAGAAGCCGTCACCACTGTTGTCATATTCATTGTATGGCTGAACCGTATCCTTTAATCCACCTGTCTCACGGACAATCGGAACCGTTCCGTAACGGAATGAAATCAACTGTGTCAATCCGCATGGTTCGAAACGGGATGGCATCAAAAATGCGTCTGCCGCAGCATACAGTTTATGAGCAAGATCATCGGAATAACAAATGTTCGCGGATACACGATCCGGATACTTCCATGCATAATGACGGAACATATTTTCATACTGTGGTTCACCGGTTCCGATTACCACCAACTGTGTATAATCATCTACCAGGCCATCCATCACAGCATTAATCAGATCCAGTCCCTTCTGATCTGTCAATCTGGAAATAAGACCAATCATGTATTTTTTCCTGTCTACAGCAAGTCCCAGTTCTTCCTGAAGTTTTTCTTTATTCATATACTTTTTCTTACGGAAATTGTCCGGTCCATAATTCGTATATATCTTTGTGTCCGTCTGCGGATTGTAAGTATTATAATCAATACCATTCACAATTCCCTGCATATCAAAGTGTCTTGCAGACAACAAACCATTTAATCCTTCACCATAGAAATCGGTCTGAATTTCCTGTGCATAAGAATCGCTGACGGTTGTAATGTAATCTGCATATACAAGACCACCCTTTAACATATTGGCATCTTTGTTAAACTCCAACTTATCTGCCGTAAATAAATCGCTGGAAAATCCGGTAAGTCCCTGCATGGTCTTAACATCCCATACGCCCTGGAACTTCAAATTATGAATCGTCATAATGGATTTAATACCCCAGAAAAATGAATCAGCCTGAAATTCGTTCTTCAAATACACTGGAATCAATCCCGCCTGCCAGTCATGGCAGTGAATGATATCAGGTCTAAAGCCTATGACAGGAAGCATGGAAAGAACCGCTTTATCAAAAAAGCAGAATTTTTCAATATCGTAACGTACATCCCCATAAGGTACGAAGCAATTGAAATACTCCTGATTGTCGATAAAGTAATATGTAATACCATCCAGCTTATACTGAAGAACACCTACATATTTGTTTGGAATATAACTTCCACATCCCATATAAAAATGCGTCACATACTCAAACTGATTACGAAAATGTTCTGGAATGCAACTGTAATTCGGAATAACAACTCGTACATCCCAGTCTTTTGGATCAAACTCTTTTGGTAAAGCCCCACAAACATCCGCAAGTCCACCAGTTTTAATAAATGGAACACACTCGGATGCCGCAAACAAGATTTTCTTCATACCTGCCTCCTATTTCATAAACCCATCAAATATTCTATTTACTCTTCCCAATTGTGATATACTTCCTGCACATCATCGTCTTCATCCAGCAAATCGAGAATTCTTCCGATATTGGTGATATCAGCTTCTTCTGTAAGTGTTACATAAGTCTGTGGAATCATGCTGACTTCTGCAGATGCCATAGGAATACCCTGTTCTTCCAACGCTTTATGTACAGCATCAAAATCAGCCGGAGCTGTTGTAATCTCAAAACTGTCTTCTTCATCTGCGAAATCCTCTGCGCCAGCATCCAAAGCAAGCATCATAAGATCATCTGCATCCATATCACATTCTTCTTTATCAATGATAATCTGACCTTTTTCATCAAACATGTAAGATACACATCCCTGTGTTCCGATGCTTCCCTGTCCTTTTGTAAATGCGTTACGCACATTGGCAGCAGTACGATTCTTATTGTCTGTCAGACACTTGACAATGATAGCAGTACCACTTGGACCATATCCTTCGTAAGTGGTTGTCTCATAATTTACACTATTTCCATCTCCTGCTGCTTTCTTGATACCTCTTTCAATCGTATCATTTGGCATATTATTGGCTTTTGCTTTTGCAATTACCTGTGCAAGCTTAAAGTTATTGGCTGGATCTGGACCACCATCCTTAACTGCAACTGCGATCTCACGACCAATCATGGTAAAAATTTTACCTTTTGCAGCATCGTTTTTCTCCTTTTTATGTTTGATATTCGCAAATTTGGAATGTCCTGACATTTTATAAATCCTCTTTTCTAATATAGTATTCTCTTAGTAATGATTTTATCATTGTTTGTCCATTCATGCAAGGGGCATGGCTTAGGCTCCCTCTTCCTTTTCTTTGCTTTTTTGAACACGGACTTCATGAATCATTTTATTTTCCACTTTAAGTATGGAAAAAACGTATCCATAAGCATGAACTTCCGCTTTTTCTCCATCACTTGGAATTTTATCCAGTAAAGAAACCAAAAGTCCATTTAATGTGTCAAAAGCATCTTCGTCTATCGGAAGATGTAATACTTCAATCACATCCGACAGGCTGGCAGAACCGTTCATCAAATAACTACCATCCGGGTTCTTACGGATAAGCTGCTCTTCCTCATCATGTTCGTCCTCTATATTTCCAACAATCTCTTCTAAGATATCTTCCATTGCAACTGCTCCAGAAGTCTGTCCATATTCATCCACAACAATGACCATATGGCTTTTTTTCGCCTGCATCATCTTAAACAGACGATTGATATTCAAAGTTTCCGGGACAAAATCAACATCCCGGATCAATCCTGGAATATCCTTGATTGATGTACGAAACACTTCATTTTTCTGTGCAAACGCAAATGCATCCTTAATATGTAAGACACCGATAATATTATCGATGTCATTCAGATAAACCGGATATCTCGACTTGCTGTTTTCAATAATAAAAGAAACAGCATCGTTATAAGAAAGATTTCCATCAATTGCAATCAGATTCTTTCGATGCGTCATGATGTCTTTGGCTTCTTTGTCTCCGAATTCAAAAATATTATGAATCATTTCCGCTTCAGACGCCAACAGAACCCCCTGTTCATGTCCTTCATTTACCATGGAGATAATTTCTTCTTCTGTGACATCATCATCTTTTGATGGTTTTTTCATAAAATCAGTTATTTTTTTGAAAATATTAGTCCGGTTGGGACTGGCACCTTCGTCCATAAAATATTACTCCTTCAATTGCTTCTAATAGTAAATCTCCAAAATCATACCACGGATTCTGCATTTTCGTCAAGTTATGTATACAGTTCCAGGCTGATTTCCAACGCTTTATCAATTTTTACAAGTATTTGGTTATCCAGATGGCATACCTTATCTTTCAGTCGCTTTTTATCAATTGTGCGAAGCTGTTCTAACAATACCACAGAATCTTTTGCAAGATCATACTTATCACAATTGAGTTCTACATGTGTCGGCAGTTTTGCCTTATGCATCTGTGATGTGATTGCCGCACAGATTACAGTAGGGCTATGACGATTGCCTATATTGTTCTGAATAATCAGAACCGGTCGCACCCCACCTTGTTCAGAACCGACAACCGGTCTTAAATCAGCATAATAAACGTCTCCTCTTTGAATCACCATAATCATCACTCCATAAATTGTTATACCCGTAGTATTTCCAATTTTATCGAGCGTATGCATTTTATTTTATTCAAGAAACTGATAGAAGCAATTTCCAAATTTTAACCTTTATGTGTTTCTCTATATCCATAGTATACTCTCGGCACACGTGGCGTAATCAGACATGCAAATTCATAATTGAAGCGACCACTCATTTCTCCAAGTTCTTCTAAGGTAATGCAGGCATTGCCACTTTTTCCAATCAGTGTAACTTCATCCCCTTTCTTTGCCTCTGGAATGTCCGTCACATCCACCATAAGCTGATCCATACAGACTCTTCCACAAATCGGTGCTTTCTGTCCGCGAATCAATACATAGCCTTTGTTCGAAAGTCCTCTTGCATAACCATCTGCGTATCCCACAGGAACAGTGGCAATTCTGCGTTTGGAAGTAGTTTCATAAATTCCACCATAACTGATTTTGCGCCCGGCCTCTAATTCCTTTATATATACAATCTGACTCTTTAATGACATAACCGGTTTCAATGAAATAATATCTTTTCTGACTTCTTCCGATGGCCACAGACCATACAGTGTGATTCCGGCACGTACCATATTCATATTTGCTTCCGGAAGTTCTACAATTCCAGCGCTGTTTGAACAATGATGAAGTGGAATAGTAACGCCCGCAGCCTCTGTCAATGCAATCATTTTCTTGAAACGGGCAATCTGTTCGTGTGTAGGTTCTTTGTCTAACTCATCCGCCTGTGCAAAATGAGTAAATATACCTTCTATACATATATTCGGCAAAGCCGCAATCTGTGCAATAATGTTTGCATTTTCTTTTGAAACCTGAAACCCAATGCGGCTCATTCCTGTGTCTACAGCAATATGAATATAACATGTCTTGTTCATTTTGACAGCCAGATCTGACAACGCTTTTGCCATGTCATATTCGCAGACCGCTGCGCGAATCTCCTCCTCAATGATTTTCGGATACTGGTGCGGAAAACTGATTCCAAGTATCAACATAGGCTTTTGGCATCCATGCTCCCGTAATTCTTCTGCTTCTTCTGCAGTAGCAACAGCATATCCCCATACGTATGGCAAATCTTCAATTGCCTCTGCAATCTTAAGTGCCCCATGACCATACCCGTCCGCCTTGACGACCGCAACAATCTTTGTATCTTTATTAATATTATTGTGCATTGATTCCATATTATAACGAACCGCATCTAAATCGATGCCGGCATAAACACGATATTTTTCCATTTTATTCCACCTGCTTTAAATTTATTCTGATAACCCCTGCTTTATCCAGACATGGGTAATTCCCTGTAATATATCCGATGCCATCATGCTTGTGGCACTAGTTTTTTCTCTTGCCGCATCTCCTGCCAATCCATGCAGATATACACCAAAAGCAGCTGCATATTCTTCAGAAAGTCCCTGAGCTAAAAGTGCGCCAATCATTCCGGAAAGCACATCTCCGCTTCCGGCAGTCGCCATGCCATTGTTGCCTGACATATTAAGATAAGTGTACCTATGCGATATTGCCGTCACTGTATGAAAATCCTTGAGTACACAGACAACATCATTCTTTTCCGCAAAATCCATAGCTTCCTTTATCAGATTTTTTTGTATTTCTTTGACCGGATGTCCTGTCAGACGGGACATTTCTCCAAGATGCGGAGTCACAATTATGCGTTTTTTATGTGACAACAACTCCAATTTTTCTGAAACAATATTTAGTCCATCCGCGTCCAGAACAAGAGGACCGTCGTATTGTTCCAACGTTATTGTTACCAGTCTTTCGGCATTCTCATCCCTGCCTATTCCCGGTCCTAAGACCACAGCATCTGCCCATTGCAGCTGTTCAAGTAACATATTTTCTTCGAATCTATCTTCATATGTAACTAAGACCGCCTCTGGGACCTTTGTCTGTAATGTCTGGCGATTTACCTCATTAGTAAAAATTCTGACCAGCCCTGTTCCACTGCGATATGCCGCCGTTGCGCTAAAGACAGCAGCTCCTGCCATATTTTTGTTTCCTGCAATCACAAGCAGTTTTCCATAAGATCCTTTATTGGAATGCACATTTCGCCTCGGCAATTTCATTAAATCTGTCCGTTCCAACACCTTATACTGCGGAGTTCCTTCAAGCCTGCTGTCCTCTGTGATGCCAATTGGTACAACATGTATCCGACCAGAGGATTCATTCCCCGGCCATAAATATTGTCCCAGCTTACCGTAAGAAAAAGTAATTGTATCTTCTGCAATAAAAGAAGTACCAAGTATCGCCCCGCTATCAGAATCGATTCCTGAACTGATATCGATTGCCAGTTTCCAGGAAGATCTTTCATTCAATTTTTGGATACAGTCTGCCAATGTTCCGGTTATATCTCTTGACAGACCGATGCCGAAGATAGCATCAATAATAACATCAAAATTTTCGTCCGGCAGTTCCATGACCATCCGAATCCCATACGCTTCATCGATTTCTTTTTGCGTATCGTAGGAATTGCTGGTACGGTGCCCCTCTATTTCGCCCACCGGATAAACGGTCACATTTTTGCCTTTTTGGTAAAGAAGACGTGCCACTGCAAGACCATCGGCGCCATTATTTCCACTTCCACATACAATCAAAATACGATTGCAGTTTTTTTTATACGTTTGTTGAAGTTTAAAAAACTTCCAGACAAAAGTCATCGCTGCCTGTTCCATCAGCACCAGTTCCGGTACTCCAAAATGCTCAGATGTATTTATGTCAAGAAGTTTCATTTCTTTTCCAGATACAAGATAACGCAAACTACCCCTCCTGCTGTTCTTTCGAACTTTGGTTATCATATTGAAGGTCAAACAGATCCAATACTTCCGGTCCAAGAATATCATGCAGATAGTTATATATTTCACGGTTATTAATTTCCCTGTTCTGTTTCTTAATAATATTCTTTTTCAAGTCAACACGTACCTGTTTGATCCACGCATCAATTTCCTGTGCTTCTTCCTGATTTACACGAATCTTACTGTAAAAATATTCCATGCTCAGCAGCATAAGAGTGCTATTCTCCGCTTTGATCTGTTTGGGTATCTCTAGCAGTTCCTCTTCTGCTGCCTCAGTTTTCTGATTTAATTCATCAATCAGACGTTTATCATCATCCTGGTTTTTCTGTCTCTGTTCATCTGTGATTTCTTTGTTCGAACCATCCATATTCTGGACGATATTATCCATGAGTTTATTTTTTAACTTTTTATATTCCTTCAGATCGTTATTGAGCTTTCCCTGTCTGGCAAGAAGTGCATTTAAATTTGCCTCCGCTTCCTTGATTTCATCTGTTTTCCCTTGTATGGCAAAAAGCCTGTGCCACTTCTGGTCTAATACAAGAATAGGAACCTTTTTGTTTCGGATCGCATTTTCAAATTCTTTGCTACTTTTCATGGAATACCTCCATCTACTTACTTGGATTTCTTTACAATATTATAAGACAACTGCATTAAACTATCCGACAAATGTACGTTTTCGACAACCACCCGGCTATCCATCAAATCCAGATCCACATGGGCAAAATTCCATATTGCATAAACGCCAAGCTGCACAAGATGCTTAGCTGTCTCATCCGCTTTTTCTTTTGGCAAAGTAAGTGCTGCAATATCCACTTTATTGTTTTTGCAATAATCTTCCAACTCATCCATAAGATAGATTGGTATGCCTCGTACAGTTTCACCTTTTAGCGCCGGATTTACATCAAAAAGTGCCGTAATAATAAAACCAAACTTTTCAAATTTTACATAATTGGTAATCGCCTGACCAAGATTACCGGCACCGATAACGATAATATTGTGTGTTGTATTTAATCCAAGGATTTTTCCAATCTCATCATATAAAAACTGCACATTATAGCCATATCCTTGCTGACCAAATCCGCCGAAATTATTGAGATCCTGACGTATCTGTGATGCAGTCACCTGCATACGGTTGCTCAAGTCATTAGAGGATATTCTTTCTACACCCTCCTCTAATAATTCTCCTAAATAACGATAATATCTCGGCATCCTTCGGATTACAGCCTGTGAAATTTCTTTTTCCACAATATTCCCCTCCAATTTCTGCTTTGCGTAAACAAAACCCTAAGGCAATTATAGGATTCTCAGATGTAACTGTCAATGTGTGAAAAATTTAACATACATCCTCTCCCCATAATCTCTCAGGGTTTTTACTGTCTGTTTTAAAAGCAGATATTAAAGTGTCTTCTCGAGTTCTTCACGAATTGCCTTAATAAAATCCTCACTGTTAAGTACTGTCGGATTCTCCAAAGTAGTAATTAATGCAAGGTCCTTCGTCATCTTTCCGGACTCAATTGTCTTTAAGCATGCTGCTTCAAGCTTATCCGCAAAAGTAACTAATGCATCATTTCCATCAAGTTCGCCTCTCTTGCGGAGAGCACCTGTCCATGCAAAGATTGTTGCAACAGAGTTTGTTGATGTTTCCTCGCCCTTGAGATATTTATAATAATGTCTCTGAACGGTTCCATGTGCAGCTTCATACTCGTAATATCCCTGTGGAGATACCAGAACAGAAGTCATCATTGCAAGTGAACCGAATGCGGAACTGATCATATCACTCATTACATCGCCATCGTAATTTTTACATGCCCAGATGAATCCACCTTTTGATTTCATTACACGTGCTACAGCATCATCGATCAGAGTATAGAAATATTCAATGCCTGCCTCTTCAAATGCAGCCTTGTAGTTTGCATCAAAAATCTCCTGGAAAATATCTTTAAATGTATGATCATATTTCTTGGAAATGGTGTCTTTGGTAGCAAACCATAAATCCTGTTTTGTATCCAGCGCATATTTAAAACAGCTGTGTGCAAAACTTTCAATAGAATTATCAAGGTTGTGCTGTCCCTGAAGGACTCCCGGACCCTTAAACTCATGAATCAGTTCTCTTACAATTGTTCCATCATCTGCTGTAAATACAAGTTCTGCCTTACCAGGTCCCGGAACCTTCATTTCGCTGGCCTTATATACGTCACCATATGCATGTCTTGCGATGGTAATTGGCTTCTCCCATGTCTTTACATTTGGCTCAATTCCCTTTACAACGATTGGTGCACGGAACACGGTGCCATCTAACATTGCACGAATTGTTCCGTTCGGACTCTTCCACATTTCTTTTAAGTTGTACTCCGTCATTCTTGCAGCATTTGGTGTAATAGTTGCGCATTTAACAGCAACACCATATTTTTTCGTTGCATTAGCAGAATCTATCGTAACCTGATCGTTGGTACGATTGCGCTCCTCAAGTCCAAGATCATAATACTCTGTATTTAAATCAATAAAAGGAAGTAACAGTTCATCTTTGATCATTTTCCAAAGAATACGTGTCATTTCATCTCCATCCATCTCGACCAATGGGGTTGTCATCTTAATTTTGTCCATAATTTAAATCTCCTTTCCAAAACCTTATCTCATAAGGTTTTCCCAGCCTATTTTGTCCATGTTGGATATCGTGTTTCGAATATGAATGCTTGCACAGCGTTCCGCCTCGGCCGCATCTCTTGCTTTCAGTGCCTCGGCAATTTTACGATGTTCATCCATCGACGCACGGGCACGCGTTTTTTGTTCCAGCGTAATCTTGCGGATACGCTGCAGGTAATGGTGATAATCCCGAAGTACACGGGTCAGTTCTTTACTGCCACATGCCTCATATACAATCTCATGAAAGCGATTGTCCAATTCCACCATCTGATCCCAGTTTTCTTTTGAAAAATGAAAGTCGGAAAGAAAAACCGTCTCTTCCAATTCTTCTAATTGTTCTTTTGTAATATTGTTTGCAGCCCATCTGGCACATAATCCCTCTAAAAGTGAACGAATCTCATAGATATCCTTGATATCTTTGAGCGTTACATTTTCAACAAAGGCACCTTTGTTCGGAATGATATGTACAAGGCCTTCCAGTTCCAACTGCCGCAAAGCCTCACGTACCGGTGTCCTGCTCACACCCATTTCCTCTCCGATGGATTTTTCTTTTAATTCCTCATTTGCCTGATATTTTCCATTTAAAATATCTTCACGAATCGCATGAAAAACCCTGGAACTTAATGAATAATGATCATCTGACATTTTCTAATCACCTTAATATAATATCGAATTTTGTTCTATAATACAATACCCAGCTCTTTGCAGACGTCCGTAATTGTGACAACAAGCTCCTGATCAGTAATAACAGTCACACGTCCATCATCATACTGCGCATCTACCCATTCCTTGACATGCTTTACAAGTGCGGAATTCTTATCTACCTTACGGTCTTCCGGCAAATGATAGTAATTGTTGATCCAGTGGGCAATTCCTGCCAGTCCGGAAGTGTTGGATACCGCAACAAGTGGCGGACGATTTAAGAATTTTCCGGTGTCGAAAATATTGTAGATTTCCTCGTTTTTCAGCAGACCGTCTGCATGAATTCCGGCTCTGGTTACATTGAAATTACTTCCGACAAACGGTGTACGGCTCGGCTGCTTATATCCAAGTTCTTTCTCAAAATACTCAGAAAGCTCCGTGATCACAGTCGTATCCATGCCATCGAGAGTTCCCTTTAACTGTGCATATTCAAATACCATTGCTTCCAGAGGTGTATTACCGGTACGCTCGCCAATACCAAACAGTGAACAGTTGACACCACTTGCACCATATAACCATGCAGTTGTTGAATTGTTGACTGCCTTGTAAAAATCATTATGTCCATGCCACTCGATCTGTGAAGAAGGTACACCGGCATGTGTTGTCAGACCATAGATAATTCCCGGTACACTTCGTGGAATCACTGCACCAGGGAAGTTTACACCATATCCCATGGTATCGCAGGCACGTACTTTAATCGGAATCTTATATTCCTCCTGCAACTTCATCAGTTCTACACAGAACGGGATAACGAATCCGTAAATATCCGAACGGGTAATATCTTCCAGATGACATCTTGGGCTGATACCTGTCTCAAGACATTCCCGAATGACACTCAGATACAGATTCATAACCTCGCGTCTTGTCATTTTCATCTTATAGAAAATATGATAATCGGAGCAGCTGACAAGAATTCCTGTCTCACGAAGACCGATTTCTTTTACAAGTTCAAAATCCTGCTTGCTGGCACGAATCCATGCAGTTACTTCTGGGAATTTATATCCTCTCTCCAGACATTTGTACACTGCATCACGGTCCTTCTTACTATATAAGAAAAATTCACTCTGACGTACTTTTCCTTTCGGGCCACCCAATTTATGTAAATAATCATAAATAGTTACGATCTGATCGGTTGTGTACGGCGCACGGGATTGCTGTCCATCACGGAATGTCGTATCGGTAATCCAGATATCTTCCGGCATATTATGTGGAACGATACGGTCATTAAAGGCAATCTTTGGTATTTCTTCATAAGGAAACAGATTGCGGAATGTGTTCGGTTCATCCACATCAACAAGCTGATAAAAATGCTCCTCCAACTGTAACAGATTCGTCTTGTCATTCATAACTACGTCTCTCATCGTTAACTACTCCTTTGTCATGCATGAATAATTGTATACAATTATTACGTTTGATAACATTCTATCGATTTACCATGGTAAAGTCAATAGCAAAATTATGAAAAAAGAGAAAAAATTGGAACCCTTTTGAATAATGTGCGTATGTTATTAGTGTAAATATCATTTTTGGAGGTCACTTATGAGTGATTTAGCTGCAACAAACTGTGGATGTTCATCTGAAAACGGATGCAATTCTATTATCTGGATCATCCTTCTTCTCTGCTGCTGTGGAGGTAACGGCTCATGCTTCGGAGGTAACAACTGTGGTGGCGGCAATGACTGTTGCTGGATTATCATTCTCCTTCTGTTATGCGGAAACTGCGGCGGTGGTTGTGGTGGCTGCGGAAGCATCTGCTAAACATATCCAGTCAAAAAGAGGACCTGACAATGGGTCCTCTTTTTCATTTTTGCTCTTTTTCTTTTTTTTCACGCTCCGCCTGTTTCTTTAAGGCCTGCTCAATCCCACATGCCGGCGATATCTTTCTCTTTTTCAGACATTCCTCATCAATTTCGTAAACACTGTTACCATCAATAATCAGTTTTCCCATAGCTTTTTTATTTTAATATATGCATAAATACTAAAAACTTACCATAGTATGGTAAAAAAAGAAGGCGATTCTATATGGAAGAACAAACCTCTGTTACATACGATGATATGGTACAGACAAGAAATGTGCAGATGTTAAAATCCATTATCCCATTTTTAGATTTTCCCTCCCAGAAACCGGCAGCTATGCTGATACAATATTTAGAAATGCGAAATGCATACTCTGCATTTTCAAAAAAAGATAACAGTATGGCGGCCTGCGCACTTCCAAACGGAACTGACCGGCGTAATGCCATGCTGTCTGCAATTCGTCAGTACTGCTCGCCAAAGGAACAGGAAACCATTGACACCATTTTGAATTTATTCTGTGTCATGGATAACTATGAATTATTTAACAGCTAAAAAGGAGGTGCCCGATGGATCCGTCATTTTTTAATAACGCAGCATTTAACAATATGAGTCCGGAAAAGATGCAGTTTCTACTTTCTTTTGCACAAAAAGACAAACCAAAAAACATGAAGGATATTATGCCATTTTTGCTTTCTAATATGAAACAGGCAAAAGATCAGCATCTTGATTTCAGCAAGCCTGAAGTACAACTGATCTGCGAACTTTTATCCAAAGATTTACCCGCTCCAGAACAAGAGCGGGTAAAAAAACTTATGAATCTTTTAATGGGATAATCAATAGCTTATCTATAGGGGAAAGGCTTTGTCCTTTCCCGTCTGTACCTTCCAGGTACTTTTCTCCCGCTGATTCAAATAATACATATAAATTATCTTCATCAATATCGATTTCCTCCGAACAAGGCGGCATCTCAATAGTACGCGCCGGATGATTCGGGCGCGTCGCAAGCGATGTCACAGAAGTATAATTATAGATATAGGACGAACGGTTACGTCCATAAGAACTGCTTAAATATACCGCGCCGGAGTCGTCAAACGCTACCCCCTGTACTTTGGACGGAATTTTGTATTCACTCAGCGCGACCAGTTTGTCCTTTGAACTGTCAAAGTGATACGCAACCATTTTGGAATTCATAAACAACGTATGCGTTGCAATCCAAAGGCGTCCTCCATAATATGTGATGCAGGAAGGAGTATTTTTTACTGAATACTGATCAACCACATCGCGCGCATCAACAACTTCCCCAACATTCTGATATGCCATATTTTTGATAAAATCATACGAAATACGTTCGATTGCGTTTTCATAGGAATTGCACACCCAGACATTATCCCCGTCAAATGCAATACCACCAAGATGACTGTTTTCATCCATACCAAGCGTGATCATATACTGTCCGGTCTCACGATCCATCACCATAAGTTCTCCCATACAGTCATCTTCCGTCGAATACGATGTAATCAGCACAAAGTCATCTGTAAAACACACACCTTGTGGGCACTGTGATTCACTGAAGATATACTGATTCAGCAAATCATCCTGTCGCGTATCCGGCATGCCCGGTATATCGATAGAATCATAGAAAGAGAAATCCAGATCCTTGAGCAGAACCGTACTCTTATCACTGCTTTTTGTGCGGTAATTATAATTCAATACATTCTCCCGATTGTTGATCTGAGGTGTCCACTTTGCATAAAGGATATAAGTTCTGGGACTATCTGTGGAAATGTATTTCACCCGTTTATGGCGTCCTCTGTCTGTATACCAGCCTGCAAAACGATATCCCTGCCGATACGGTGCATACAGAATCTGTTCTCCGGTATGCACTTCATACCGCGTCCGGTTTCGTACGTTTGGGATACCTCCACAATTAAAATAACATACTTCTACATCCTTTTGATTCGACCACAGATTCGTCTGTGTATCAAAAGAAGAACCCGAAGGGGCATACGCCTCCCCCTCGAGTTCCTGTGCCTCTGCCACATAGGGCATCATAAAATTTAAAATTGTAATTGAAATTATAACTGATAATGCAAATCTTCTTACATTATTCTTCCATGTCAACAAGCTTGCTAGCCCTTTCTTCAATTTGTTTTGCAGCCACATCATCCGGTGCCTGCTCATAGCGGGCAAATTCATAAGAAAATGTTCCGCTTCCACTGGTGATTGAACGAAGCTGTGTATTATATCCGTATAATTCGAGATATGGAATATCTGCAATGATTTCCTGATATCCATTCTCTGCATTCATGCTCATAACTCTGCCGCGCCGCTTGTTCAAATCTCCCATAATGTCTCCGGTATAAGCATCCGGCACAACAACTTTAAGCGAGGCGATTGGCTCAAGAAGTACTGGATTTGCTTCCATGAATCCCTTTTTAAAAGCCTGTGCAGCAGCTACTTTAAACGCCATCTCTGAAGAATCTACCGGATGATATGATCCGTCATATAATACAGCTTTCACACCAATAACCGGATATGCTGCAAGAGGTCCCTTCTTTACAGCCTCTGCAATTCCCTTCTCCACTGCCGGGAAGAAGTTCTTTGGAACAGCACCTCCTACAACACACTGCTCAAATTCATATGACTCATTCAGATTGCCGGACGGTTCAAAAGTCATTTTAACATGACCATACTGTCCATGTCCACCGGACTGCTTCTTATATTTGTATTCTACATCCGATTTTTTACGCAATGTCTCACGGAACGCAATTTTCGGGCGCGTCAATTCAATCTCTACTTTGTATTTATCCTTCAGCATGCTTGCCACAATTTCCAAATGCTGATCCCCCATGCCATAAAGAAGTGTCTGATGATTTTCCGCATCATTTACATTGCGGAGCGTCAGATCCTCCATAAGCATTTTCTGTAGCGACTGGGAGATTTTATCCTCATCCCCCTTGTTCTTTGCTTTGTAGCGCATAGATACATATGGTTTGGAAATATTAGCGCGCAGATAAGCAACCGGATTGTTTCTTGTAGAAAGAGAATCAGTCGTCAGTGACTTTGCAAGTTTCGCCAACGCTCCGATATCACCTGCATGAAGTTCACTGACTTCTTCCACTTTGTTTCCCTTAAGCACATACAACCGTCCGATTTTTTCATCACAATCTCTGTGATAGTTATATAAAACATCATCCGTCTTCAACACACCGGAATTTACTTTGATCAGTGAATACTTTCCAATATAAGGGTCTACAATTGTTTTAAAAATATACGCACTTTTTGGTTTCGCAAAATTATAATCTGCCTGATAGACTTCATTTGTCTTCGTGTTGATGCCCGCGCATTCCCGCTTGTCAGGACTCGGGAAATATTTCACAATATCCGCCATAAGTGTATACATACCGCGGGCTAGAATATTAGATCCCATGAGAACCGGAACGATCGAGCCATCGATTACGTTAACGCGCAATGCCTGTCGGATTTCATCTTCCGAAAACTCATCCCCGTTAAAATAGCGTTCCATAAACTCTTCGCTTGTCTCCGCGACAGCCTCAAGCAGAGCATCTCTGCAAATACCAAGATTTTCTTTGGAATATTCCGGCACTTCAAATTTATCGACTTCTCCCTTTTCATTCCAGCGTTTTGCTTTCTGCTGAACGACATTTACATAGCCGACGAACTGCTCATTCTCACGAATCGGTAAATGAAATGGTGCAATCTTCTTTCCATACAGTTCCTGCAGATCTTCGACTACCTGACGATAGCTGGCATTATCAATATCCATATCCGTAACAAAGATCATACGCGGAAGTTTGTATTTCTCACATATTTTCCATGCACGCTTTGTTCCGGTCTCAATGCCCGCCTTTCCGGAAACCACAATAATCGCAGCGTCTGCTACCGATACTGCCTCTTCTACTTCTCCCACAAAGTCAAAATATCCAGGTGTATCCAGAATATTTACCTTAACATCGCCCCACGGAATCGGGATTACCGATGTATGGATGGAAAACTGCCGCTTGTTTTCTTCCTTGTCATAATCACTTATCGTGTTGCCGTCTACGACGGTTCCCATTCGATTGGTCAATCCTGCCAGATATGCCATTGCTTCTGCCAGAGATGTCTTGCCACATCCCCCGTGGCCCAAGAGAACTACATTACGAATCTTATCAGTTGTGTAAATATTCATAGAAAAACCCTCCTGTATAATACTTTTGCTTTTCAGAACTGTTATATTCTGATACCCCATCACTATATGGATATATTGTACTAATTTTTCTATACTTTTACAATACTTTTATGCATTTTGTTGCATCATATCATTTTATTGTTCTGCAATTTTAGCAGCAAGTTCCTCCAGATATGCCCATCGTTCCATCTTTTCCTCAATAGCCGCCTCAAGCTCTGTCTTTTCTTTTGTCAGTTCATTCAGCTTTACAAAATCCCGTGCGCATTTTCCCATTTCCTCGTCAATTGCATCCATGCGCTCTTCCATGGCAGAAATATCATCCTCGATTGTCTCATATTCTTTTTGTTCCTTGTAGGTAAATTTAAGTTTCTTGGCATGTGTCCATGTTTCTTTTGAATCTGCTACATTCTCTTCTTTTACTTTATTCCCGGAAGTTTCAAAAGATGCACGGGAGTTCAGTTTTCCTTCTTCTATTGCCCGATTATGATAATCACTGTATCCGCCCTCATACTGACTGAGAACTCCTCCTTCTTCAAAAGCAAAAATGCGGCTTACAGTACGATCCAGAAAATACCGGTCGTGAGATACGGTAATTACAATTCCCTCATAATTATCCAGATAATCTTCCAAAATCGTAAGTGTCGTGATATCCAGATCATTTGTTGGCTCGTCTAAAATCAGAACATTCGGTGCTTCCATCAGCACTCGTAAAAGATTTAATCTGCGTTTTTCTCCACCGGACAGTTTTTCAATCAGACCGTACTGTTCCTCTGGTGGAAACAGAAATTTATCCAGCATCGCCGATGCAGACACGAGTCCATCTTTGGTACGGACATATTCCGCAGTATTTTTGATATAATCAATGACACGCAGTTTCGGATTCATATAAGCAATCCCGGCAGATGCATCCTGTTCGATTTCCTGGGTATAATACCCAATCTTTATTGTCTGTCCGATGGTAACAGAACCGGAATCCGGCGATATACGGCCATCAATAATCTTCATTAACGTTGTTTTTCCGCAGCCATTGCTTCCAACGAATCCCACACGATCATTTTTTAAAAAGATATAGGAAAAATCATCGATCAGGACTTTATTTCCATATGCTTTGTGAATATTCTCAAGTTCCACCGTCGTACGTCCCATACGCGAGGTAATGGAACTCATTTCTACCTTACGGTCTATCTCTGGTGCTTTCCGATCTCTCAATTCCTCATATCGCTGAATGTGCGCTTTCTGTTTCGTCGAACGCGCCCGTGCCCCGCGCTGCATCCATTCGATTTCTTTTCGAAGAATCGACTTTCTCTTCCGTTCCCCGGCCCACGCGATATCTTCCCGCTCCTGTTTTGCTGCCAGAAAACCGGAATAATTGGTGTCATAACTGTATATTTTTCCCTTGTCCACTTCTACAATACGATTGCAGACGCTGTCAAGGAAATAGCGGTCATGAGTAACCATAACCATCGTTCCCTGGTAATTCTTCAGATAATTTTCCAGCCATTCCGCCATCTCCGCATCAAGATGGTTCGTTGGCTCATCCAAAAGCAGGATATCACATGGTGTCAAAAGTACAGCTACCAACGCAAGCCGTTTTCTCTGGCCTCCGGATAAGTGTCCTGTCTTTTCCTCAAAATCATATATTCCAAGACGTGTCATCATATTCTTTGCTGTACTTTCCAGATTCCAACGCTCATGTTCTTCCAGCACTTCCGCTTTATGTGTGCTTCCGGTCTTTGCATAGGAAAGAACACTCTCTAAAACTGTATCCTCAGCACGAAACTCCGGCATTTGCGGAAGGTAACGAATCACAAGATTGTTGGCTCGGATTACCTCACCTGCATCCGGCTCCTCCAGCCCTGCAATAATTTTTAGCAGTGTGGATTTTCCGGTTCCGTTAATGCCAATGATTCCGACTTTTTCCCCTTCCTGTAAATAAAAGGATGTATCATCGAATAATTTGCGATGTGTAAATGTTTTGCTTATATTGTCAACCGTAAGTAAATTCATACAAAACCTCTTTTCTTTGTTTGCTCTCGTAACATCATAATATATTTTTCGATGACATTCAAATAATATTGTTTTTCATTTCTTTAATACTTTAACGCTTAAAAGTGTTGACGAAACAAAATATTATAGTAAAATAGATAGTACATTGTAAAAGAAGGGAAATAACCATGAATTTTCAAAAGATCGGCTTTATCGGACTCGGCCTCATTGGCGGTTCCATTGCAAAAAAAATAAAAGCAAACTGTCCCGAAACACAAATTTATGCGACAGCGCATCATATTGAAACGATTCAGGAAGCCTATAAAGAAGGAATCATTGAAAACAGCAATCTGCTTTCCATGTCAGATTTTTCTGAATGCGACTGCATCTTTTTATGTGCGCCGGTACAACGGAATCTTGATTATCTGGCACAGTTAAAAGATATCATAAAAAAGGATTGTTACATAACAGATGTCGGCAGCACCAAAACAGAAATTCACGAAGAGGTCATCCGTCTTGACATGGAAGCCAACTTTATCGGAGGCCATCCGATGACCGGCTCCGAAAAGACCGGTATATCAGCTGCAAACGCTGCCTTACTGGAAAATGCATACTACATCATTACCCCGACTGCAGTAACTCCGCAAAAAGATGTTATGGACTTCCGGGATTTTGTTGTATCACTTGGCTCACTGCCGTTGATTCTCGATTATAAAACGCACGATTATTCTACGGCCGCTATCAGCCATCTGCCACACATGATTGCTTATACACTGGTAAATCTTGTGCAACAGAACGATGATGAAAACGGCACCATGAAACGGATTGCTGCCGGAGGCTTCAAAGACATTACAAGAATCGCTTCCTCATCTCCAGTGATGTGGCAGAATATCTGCGCATCGAATCGTACGCAGATTCTCTGTCTGATGGACAAGTATACGGATCTGCTCGGACAGTTACGGCATTTGATTGAACAGGAAGATGAACAGGGACTTCTTAATTTCTTTCAACATGCAAAAGATTATCGTGATTCATTTGCACTGCCAAAAATCAAGTCTCCGACCGACTGTTATGAACTTTTCGTTGATCTGTTGGATGAAACCGGTGGAATTGCAACGATTGCCCGTATTCTTGCGGATCATGAAATCAGTATTAAAAATATCGGAATTATTAATAACCGTGAATTTGAAGAAGGTGTCCTTCACATCGTATTAAAAGATGAAGAAAGCCTGATCTCAGCTGAAAAAGTTCTGCAAAAACATTCCTATGTGATTCATAAACGCTAAAAGGGAGCCTGCGCTCCCTTTTTTCATGTTCTTTTATGCCTTACAAACAGCATCTTCAAGTACATCAAAATAATGTTCAAATGTCTTTCTGCAACATCCCGGATCTAATATGATCATTCCCTGCTGTACAAGTCCCGGTATCGCAAAAGACATCGCAACGCGATGATCGTCATAGGTCGAAATTTCGCAAGTCTGTGGTGTTCCCGGTTCAATACAGATACATCCATCTCCAACTTCCTTACATACAATCTTCATCTTCGTGAGATTTTCTGTAATTGCATGCAATCGGTCACATTCCTGATAACGAATATGTCCGATTCCAGTAATCGTCACCGGTGTCTCCGCGAAGCAGGCAATTGCTGCCAATGTCAGTGCCTGATCGGAAAAAGCAGATAAATCAAATGTTCCTCCCTGCATTTTTCCTTCCGGTGGAAGCAGAAGAATTCCATCGCTCTCTTCTTTACTCTTACACCCCATTTTTTCTAAAACATGTAAAAACTGTGTATCCCCCTGCAAACTGTCCCAATGCACATGCAATACTTTTGCTGGCACATGCAAAACCGGACACATGGCGTAAAAATAAGATGCTGCGGAAACATCCGGTTCAATCTGGTACTCTTTTGCTTCATAGGTTGCTTCTTTTGGTATGCAGAAATCACGCGGAGACTCCTCTAAAACCGTTACACCAAACTGTCGCATCATGGCGATTGTCATCTGCACATAAGCCATGCCATGATTTCCTTTGACATGAATATGGAAATCCTCTTTGAATAACACTGCAGAAATCAATAGAGCACTTAAAAACTGGCTGCTTTTGTCTACGTCAATTGTTACTTCATGTCTCGTGACACCATCATTTCCAATCGTAAATGGAAAATGATAACATTCTTCATCATAGGCAATTCCTGCCCCTAATTCTTCTAATGCCGTAAGAAGTTCCTGCATCGGTCTCTTTTTCATCTGTTCCGAAGACAGTATATGGTAATTTCCTTTAGACAAGCCAAGATACGCTGTCAAAAAACGGGCAGCAGTTCCTGCACTCCCCACGTCAATCTCAGCCTCTGTTTTTGGAATCTTTCCACCAAATCCTGTAATTGTTACGACTGCATTGTCCTCATCCACCTCTACCGGAAATCCCAAAGAGACAAGTGACTGCAAAAAATGTCTGCTGTCATCCGAAAAAAGCACTCCACGCAATACACTTTTCCCTTGCGACAAAGCAGCAATCAAAAGCGCACGGTTTGTGATACTTTTAGATCCCGGAACAGACACTTTAATGGATTTACCGGAAGCTTTCTTTACTTCATATCGGTCCTGCATTTTCATCTGTTATTACTCCTTCTGCAAAATAAAATTTTGCTGATTGTTGTAATCGTAAAAAAAGAGGTTGCAAGCAACCTCTTTTCTTTTTCTTATAAATCGTTGAAAATCTGATAGATGTCAATCTTTAATGCATCAGTATCTGTCATACCAATAAAGATTGCCCCATAGCGATATCCATCTGGTCCATCCTCACGACGAACAATTTCAATCACTGCGTCTACAATTTCCTTTGTCCAGATTTGAATCTTTGTATCATAATAAGTGCCGGTCTCAAGTTCCTTCTTGCAGGTAAAACCAACACCACTTCTGGAAATATCAGTTATATCTACATGCACATACTTAAGAGTGGTAACACCTTCTTCGTCCAATCTCTCAAGCTGAATTTCTACATCCAAATCTAATCTTTTATGCTTTCTTTTCTCTTCCATAAAAATCTGCTCCCTATCTACATGTTCTCATAGCTAAAATATATATTTATATTAGTACATATTTTTCCATTTGACAAGGCTAATTCACACATATTTTACCAATTTATTGAATCAGCATGGCATCTCCAAACGAGAAAAACCGGTATTTTTCTTTTACAGCGATCTCATATGCATGAAGAACATGTTCTCTGCCTGCCAAAGCGGATACCAGCATAACAAGTGTAGACTGCGGCAGATGAAAGTTTGTAATCAATCCATCGATCACCTTAAACTTATATCCCGGATAAATAAAAATTTCCGTCCATCCGCTTGTCTCATGAAGTATTCCATTCTCATCGGCTGCTGACTCCAAAGTTCTTGTACTTGTAGTGCCGACCGAAATCACGCGTCCACCATTCGCCTTTGTACGATTGACCTTCTCTGCAGCTTCGGCTGACACCATATAAAATTCCGAATGCATATGATGCTCCAATACATTGTCCACTTTGACCGGGCGGAATGTGCCAAGTCCTACATGCAAGGTTACTTCTGCAATATCCACGCCCATCTCTTTTACTTTTTCAAGAAGTTCCTTGGTAAAGTGAAGTCCTGCCGTCGGTGCTGCTGCAGAACCATCGTATTTCGCATAAACGGTCTGGTAACGGTTCTTGTCCTTCAACTGATGTGTGATGTATGGCGGAAGTGGCATCTGGCCAAGCTGATCCAAAATTTCTTCAAAAATTCCTTCATAATGGAACTGGATCAGACGGTTTCCTTCCTCGACCACATCAACAACTTCACCGGTAAGAAGTCCTTCTCCAAAAATAATCTTTGTGCCTGGTTTTGCCTTTTTACCAGGCTTTACCAAAGTCTCCCAGATATCATTTTCTTTTCTCTTAAGCAAAAGCACTTCAATCTTAGCCTGCGTATCTTCTTTTACACCAAACAGTCGCGCCGGAATTACCTTGGTATTATTAATTACCAGGCAATCTCCCGGATGCAGATATTCCAGAATATCCGTAAAATGCTTGTGTTCCACATCCCCCGTCTGACGGTCAAGTACCATCAGACGGGAACTGGAACGGTCTTCAAGAGGATCCTGTGCAATCAGTTCCTCTGGGAGATCGTAGTCATAATCTTTTACATTCATTCCATCCATTGTATTAGCCTCTCAACTGAATTCCCATCTTTTCTAATCCTTTTAAGATTTTGTTCATAGCACTGGTAATATCATTTTCCTCTAAGTTCTTGTCTTTTCCACGGAACTTCAGAGAATATGCAACAGACTTGAATCCTTTTTCAATCTGCTCACCTTCGTATACATCGAAAAGCTCATAGCTCTCTAAGTATGCGCCGCCTTTTTCATCGAAGACTTTCTCAATATCTCCAACAAGAATATTCTTTGGAACAACCATAGATAAATCTCTTGAAGAAACCGGGAAGTTTGTAATTCCTTCATATTTGTAATCAAATGATGCACGGGAAACAATTTCCGGCATATCAACCACTGCAATGTAAACACGCTCTTTAATTGCATAGTTTGCTGCAACTGTCGGGTGAACTTCACCAAGATATCCGATAATCGTACCATCATAAACAACACTTGCTTTACGTCCCGGATGAAGGAATGGAAGATCTGCTGTCGGATCATACTCTGCCTTGTTTCTTAGTCCAAGTTGGGAAAGAAGTTCTTCAACAACGCCCTTCATTGTGAAGAAATCTCCATCTCCATACATACCAAAAGTAAGCTGCATACGTTCTTCCGGAAGTTCTGTAAGCGGTACCTGTTTTGGAAGATAAATATTACCCATCTCATACAGACGTACATCTTTGTTTCTTCTGCCAAAGTTCGTTGACAGAGAAGCCAGCATTCCGTTCAACGGCAATGTACGCATAATAGAATAATCTTCTCCTAATGGATTGGATATAACAACTGTTTTGCGCAAATCAGAATCTGCCGGAATCAATAACTTGTCAAATACCTTCGGGCTTTCGAACGAATATGTCATAGCCTGTGAAAATCCACAGAATTCTGCAACCTCACGGGCTTTTTCCTCCATGCGAAGCTTAAAGCTCTTACCGCCGGCAGTGGACTCTCCACTCGGAAGTGTTACTCCGATATTGTCATATCCATAGAATCTTGCAACTTCTTCCGCCATATCTGCATCGCAAAGCAAATCCTGTCTCCAGGAAGGAACAAGAATTTCATTTGTAGCTTCATCATACCCAAGATCAATCTTCTTGAAATACCCAATCATGGTCTCTTTGTCAATATCAGTGCCGAGAAGTTTGTTGTATTTGTCTGGCTCAAATGGAATACGGATACCTTCACGTTTCACCGGATAAATATCTACGGCTCCACCAACAACCTCACCTGCGCCAAGTTCTTCTACAAGCTGACATGCACGGTTCATCGCTTCCATGGCAAGGTTTGGATCCAATCCTTTTTCAAACTTAGCAGAAGCATCGGTACGGAGACCGATCTTCTTGGAAGATTTACGGATATTTGTTCCATCAAAACATGCTGCCTCAAAAAGCATTGTGTGTACATTCTCGGTAATCATGGAATTTTCACCACCCATGATTCCGGCAATACCGATTGCTTTTTCTGCATCACAGATCATCAGTACGCTGTCATCCATCTGACGCTCCTGACCATCCAGTGTAACAAACTTTTCATCTTTTGCTGCACGTCTTACAACAATTTCATTTCCTGCAATGGTATCTAGATCATAGGCATGCATCGGCTGGCCATACTCTTCCATTACATAGTTTGTAATATCAACCAGATTATTGATTGGGCGAATACCATGGGAACGAAGACGTTCCTGCATCCACTTTGGTGATGGTGCGAATTTCACGTTCTTAACAACTCGTGCTGTATAACGACTGCAGAGGTCCGCATCCTTTACAGTTACCTTTACAATGTCATTAACATTTTCATCATTTCCGGTTTCTGTAACAACCGGAGGAACAAACTTCTTATCAAATGTTGCAGCAGCCTCTCTGGCAATTCCAAGAACAGAAAAGCAGTCTACACGGTTTGAAGTGATCTCATATTCAATCACACTGTCATCCAATCCGAGATAAGATACTGCATTCTCCCCAACCGGTGCGTCTTCGTCAAAAATATAAAGACCATTCACTGGTGCATCCGGGAACATTTCTCTTGAAGAACCAAGCTCCTCGATGGAGCACATCATACCATTTGACTCAATGCCACGAAGTTTGCCTTTTTTGATTTTGATACCGCCAGGTGTCTTTGTGCCGTCATGTCCACCTGCAACACGTCCGCCATCCAATACAACAGGAACTTTTGCGCCTTCGAATACGTTTGCTGCACCTGTAACAATCTGTGTCAGTTCCGGCTCGCCGATATCAACCTGACAGATTACAAGCTTGTCCGCATCCGGATGACGCTCAATTTTCTTTACCTGACCAATTACGATTTTGTCCAGATCTGCATCCAACTGCTCGTAGCTTTCTACTTTTGATCCAGACAGTGTCATTGCATCTGTATATTCCTGTGCAGTACAATCAAGCCCAGGAACTAATGCTTTTATCCATTTTAATGATGTATTCATCTAATCTAACCTCCTAGAACTGTTTTAAGAAACGATCATCGTTTTCATAAAGAAGACGCATATCATCAATTTCGTATTTCAGAAGTGTGATACGCTCCTGGCCGATACCGAAAGCAAAGCCGGAATATTCTTCTGGATCAATGCCGCTCATGCGAAGCACACGTGGATGTACCATACCGCAACCAAGAATCTCGATCCAGCCTTCTCCCTTACAGAAACGGCAACCCTTTCCGCCACACTTAAAGCAGGAAACATCCATCTCAGCAGATGGTTCTGTAAATGGGAAATGATGTGGACGGAATTTTACTTTTGTCTCTTTTCCAAAAAGCTGCTGTACAAACTGGGTTAATGTTCCCTTTAAGTCAGAAAATGTAATGCCTTTGTCAATTACCATTCCCTCAATCTGATGGAACGATGGTGAATGTGTAGCATCCACTTCATCTGCACGGAATACACGTCCTGGTGCAATCATACGGATTGGCGGTTTCTTATTTTCCATCACACGAACCTGTACCGGAGATGTCTGTGTACGCAGAAGGATTTTATCTGTAATATAGAAGGTATCCTGCTCATCTTTTGCCGGATGATTTGCCGGAATATTCAATGCCTCAAAATTGTAATAATCATACTCTACTTCCGGTCCCTCTACAACTTCATATCCCATACCTGTAAAGATACGCTCTACTTCCTCTAATACCATTGTATTTGGATGTGTATGACCAACTCGATTCTTCTTTGCAGGAAGTGTTACATCAATCACTTCATGTTCCAGACGATGCTCAAGTTCAGCTGCCTCAAGTTTCTTCTTAGTCTCTTCAAGTTTTGCTTCAATGGCTTCACGTGTTTCGTTTACCCACTGTCCGACTTTTGGACGATCCTCCGGAGCAACATCTTTCATTCCTTTTAATACCGCAGTCAGTTCGCCCTTTTTACCAAGGATAGAAACTCTGACATCATTGAGTTTTGCAAGGCCATCGGAATTTTCAATTTCGGCCATTGCATGTTCTCTGATTTTCTGCAACTTTTCTTTCATGGTTTTCTCCTTTTCCATTATTTTATTCATTATTTATTTTACGGAAATCACGGTCGATTGCTTGTTTTTGCTGTATAAGAACTTCCTTTGTAATTCCTTATACAGCAAAAAAAGCCCCTTGCAGTTTCCTGCAAGGGACGAATTAATCCGCGTTACCACCCTGATTCCTGTATCTTTCATACAGGCTCTCATTTTCTGCTTAACGTGCAGCCTCCGTCATGAACTAAACAAATATAAATCTTTCATTCATGAAGCTCCTGTGCGAAAATTCATATCTTAATCTGTCTTAAGGAAGCTTACAGCCGATGACTTCCTCTCTCTGAAAGTGATTTAAGAATTACTGTACACATTCATTGCCTTTAACACGTGTGCTATTTTAACACAAGAAAGTTGGTTCTGCAAGTGTTTCCTCTATTTTTCCTGTTCTAAATCCACATCAAAGATATTTTCAATCTTTACATCATGATAATAAAACTGCAGAATTTCCTGCCAGCTCATTCCTTCTTCGCCCATGGCATTCGCCCCATACTGGCTCATACCGATTCCATGTCCAAAACCGCCTCCAGATAAAACAATCTTTCCGTTTTTCTGGCTTTTAACTTCAAAGCAGGCACTCGGAACCGAGCTCGCATCTGTTCGTACCGTTCCATCGGCCAGTTTCAGTTTTGTCATATATTTTCCAAGAAAAAAACGAATATCATTCTCTGCATCATAGTCTCTGTCACCCAATTCAAAACTTGCAGTAAGTGAAAGCACATAGCCGGAGCTACTCCGTTCTTTTACTTTGATTTTTTTCAAACGGCCAAGTTCCGGATCCATCCCCATCTTATTTGAAATGGTGGCGGTCCAGCGATAGTAAGGGGAATCCGAATCATAGGACTTGACCTGCTTGTTTATAAACTTATGAAATGCCTGTTTATTTGACAGATCTTTTGTTTTCGCCTGTGTATGATTTTCACCTTTCAAATATCCCGGTGAATCAGCGTTCCACACCTCTAAGGTCTCTGAGTACCCCGGCGAAGTCGAATAGTAATAACAGTCCGTCAAAGCCCCATCATATGTCAGAACCATGCCGCTTGTATCCTGTACTGCCTGGTCAGTCACATCGTAAGTTGTTGTTGCATGATACACCTGATAAGCGGTTGTATTATCCAGATTGGCTCCGTACTGTGCATATGCCTGGTTGTGCATCTGTCCATAGGCAAATGTACGGGCACACACTGCCTGCGCTTTCAATGCCTCATAAGAAAAGCCAAGAGGCATCTCTGATGGCAGGACATAACGCACATAATCTTCCACCGAAAGTTCATTGATCAGTACATAACCGCCGGTTTCTTTTCGAACAATAAAATTTCCTTCATATGCTTCTGCCAGCTTTTTGCCTTTGCGATTACATATAAACAGTTTTCCGGTTGCCGGTGAAATACAGATTTCTTCTCCGTTCTTTTTTCCTTTCAAATAGCTGCTTACCTTCGTCAGTTTTTTTGCCTTTACTTTTTTTTCATTTACTGTATAGGTTTTGTTACTCTTTATGTACAAATCCGAATAAGTGATATTATTTCCATTTTTCAACAGTACGCGGATATTATTTGCAATATCTTTCGAATACTGAACAACGGCACAGGCTTTCTCATCAGCTACAATCAGTTTTACCTTTGAATTTCCAATCACAAGATCCGACATTGCAATCTGGTGTACAGGTTGTCGGACATTTGCAGAATCCGCAACAACATACACCGGCAGCGTATCATCATACGAAAGTGCCTCGTAATCCTTGATCTGTACTTCCGTTTCAGAATAACGATCCAATATACCTTCTATCCCATCCGGTTTTGCGAGAATACGAGTGATTTTGCCGTGCGATAATTCAATATCTGCAACGCCGGTATAATCATTCTGTGCTGTGCCTTTTGCAATATAATTTGTCTTATCATAAAGAATAATTATTTCATTATCTTTATTGGACATAATATAAACATTGCGAATCCATCCACTATAAGAATCATCAAACTGTTCCTGTGGCTGTCCTTTCTGATCTGTCGGGTCTGACAGGTTCATGACAATCACAAATGTAATGATAACCGTGATAGCAGTTAGTGCCAAAAGTAAAATTCCCAGCCGTTTCATTTTGTCTTTCTTTTTCATTGCATCTAAACTCCTGTGTCTGTTATGTCAATAATAATATAATAAGGAGCCACCATCAAGGCAGCTCCTTTTCTCTTTCGTACTTTCAAAACTCTTTTGTTCTTTACAAAATCTTTCGTATATTCTATGAGTAACCCAAAATGCCGGTTCCTACAATTTAGACTCCTAGCCAATGCTAGGTGGGCGACCGCAGTTTGCCTTCTGCCTTCCGCTGATACGAGGCGGCCTGACATCCAACAACTCATATAGGAATCCCGTTTAAAGTAAATGTAGGTTCTAAATAGCAGGAGTTGTCGCACATTCCAGGCTATATATTATCTTTAAGTACTTTCCAATGATTCTTTTGTAACCTCCTTTATTATACTTTAATATGTGTATAATTTCAATAATAAATTCCATGTACTTTTTGGAAAATTGCTCTATAAAATATACTTATTCCGATTTTCTCTCATACCATGCGCAAATATAGCAAGTGCAATTAGGAACGCAACCAGCTCTGCATATGTCCATACACGTCCAACCTGAATAATCTTGCGATCAGCAAGAATTCCTATAACTCCAACAATCAATGACACAATTGCAAAAAATATCATATATGGAAACGAACTGTCAATATATGCCTTTGGATCTTTGCATTTTTTTATTTCATCCTCTGCCACAACCACACTGTTAATTTTGCCTGTTCTCTTCATCTGAAAAGCTATCGCACCAAGATAAATCCCAAAAACGGCAATTACAATATCCATCAATAAAATAGTTTTCATTTTATAATTCCTCCTGTACTTTTAATTTTTTTATTGTAACATCTTTTGATATAAATGAAAACCTTTTGTGTTTTTTGTCAAAATATTCAAAAAATCATTGTATTATTTTGTATTTTATAGTAAAATGTACTTAATATTTAAAAAGGAGACAAAAATATGAGTATAGAAAATGCTAAAATTTTAATTACTGACGACTCTATCCTTGCAAGAAAACAACTAAAGGATATCATTTCAACATTAGGCTCTCCCGTTTTTATCGAAGCTGTGGATGGACAGGATGCAATCGACAAATACAAAGAATCCAATCCAGACCTCGTTTTTCTAGACATCGTTATGCCAAAAAAAGACGGCAATGCTGCAATCAGAGAAATCATGGAATTCGATTCTGAAGCAAACATTATCATCGCTTCCTCTGTTGGTACCCAGTCCCAGTTGAAGCTTGCACTTGAAGCTGGTGCAAAAGACTTTATCCAGAAACCTTTGGATAAAGATCAGGTAGTTAAGGTAGTCAGCAAATTCCTGGAAGGGAGATAAAATATGTATACACAATTTTTCGGAAACTATTTATTATCCAACGGATATGTGACAAAGGAACAGCTTTTTTCCGCAATGCAGCGCCAGGCAGATAATCACTTAAAGTTAGGTACTCTTGCAATTCATGCAGGATACATGAATGCATCAGAAGTTGATGATACCGTCATTCACCAGACGCATCAGGATCGGAAATTTGGCGAGCTTGCAGTAGAACTTGGCTATATGACAGATGAACAGGTAATGGAGCTGTTAAAAGAACAAAAGCCGGCATTCCTTTCTCTTGGACAGGTATTGCTGGATGACGGAATTTTAAGCAACAGTGATTTTGAACAGATTATGAATGATTATCGTTCCAAAAACGGGCTTGTTGAATCCGATATTGAAGATTCCGCTGTTGTTCGCAATCTGTTCCGCAATCTCTTTGTTTCTTCTAATGTATCGCTTTCTCGCAACGGTCAGATGTTTGTAGAACTTCTGTTTAACGATTTTATCCGTTTCATTGGTGACGATTTCACATTAGGTGGCATCAGTGAAGCAAAAGAAATTCCTGTAAAATGTTGTGTAAAACAGGAAATATTTGGCGATTACGCAATCCGGACATACATATCCATGGAAAAAGATGTTGCAATTGCATTTGCATCTCGATATGTAAAAGACACATTTAACGACTATGATGAATATGTTCAGGCATCTCTTGAAGATTTCCTGAATCTGCAGAATGGTCTGTTTATCGTAAATGTATCCAATGATTCTTCTACCGAACTTACGATTGGTGCACCGGAACATATTACGGGCGATACATTTTCTTTTGAGAATAAAGCATATCATTTTCCATTTATGTTTCCGTTTGGAACTGTTAATATTTATATTGAAGCTGTCAAAATTGATGAGTAATCAATAAAATATGTAAAGCAAAACCCCCGCCAGATTTCTGACGGGGTTTTGCTTTATAAAATATTTCGTTCTATAAGACTTTTGATAAAAATTCACACAAACGAGGATTCTTTGGATTAGCAAAAAATTCTTCCGGACCACTCTCCTCCTGAATCTGTCCCTCATTGATAAACATGACACGTGTTGCAACCTCTCTGGCAAATCCCATCTCATGCGTTACCACAACCATAGTCATTCCATCCTGCGCAAGTTCTTTCATAATTTCAAGAACTTCACCGACCATTTCCGGATCCAATGCAGAAGTAGGCTCATCAAATAACATGACATCTGGATTCATAGCAAGCGCACGTGCAATTGCAATACGCTGCTTCTGTCCACCAGAAAGCATAGCTGGGTAAGTATCCGCTTTGTCGAACAGGCCAACTCTTTTTAACAGTTCATCTGCTCTCTTAGACGCTTCTTCCTTATTCATAAGTCCTGTCTGTACTGGCGCAAGCATAATATTTTCTTTCACGGTATAATTTGGAAACAGATTAAACTGCTGAAAAACCATACCGATTTTCTGACGCATCTTATTGATATCAACAGACTTGTCTGTAATATCCGTTCCTTCGAACGAAATTACACCGGAAGTCGGCTCCTCCAAAAGATTCAGAGAACGTAAGAATGTAGACTTACCGCAGCCGGACGGCCCGATAATCGCTACAACTTCTCCCTGAGCGATTTCTGTCGAAATACCATTTAATACTTTAACGTCACCAAAGGATTTACATAAATCTTTCACTTCAATTAATACATTCTTATCGCTCATTTGTTCTCAACCTCATTTCCAGTTTGTGTACACCGGCTGTCAGGATCATGACAATCACAAGATAAATGATGGCCACTCCAAACAATGGTAAAAATGGATCATATGTCTGGCTTCGAATCAAATCTCCACCCTTTGTCAGATCCGGAATTGCAATATAACCACTGATAGAAGTCTCTTTCAGTAATGTAATAAATTCATTTGCAAGTGCTGGAAGAACATTCTTAAACGCCTGCGGAAGAATAATAAGCCGCATTGTCTGACCATAATTCAATCCAAGGCTTCGTCCTGCTTCAAACTGTCCTTCATCTACAGCCATAATACCAGAACGAACAATTTCTGCTACATACGCTGCCGAATTGAGTCCAAAAGCAATAACCGCTACTGCAATCTTACTGTTCAAAGACACCAGAATTATGTAATACATAATCAAAAGCTGTACCATCGTAGGCGTTCCACGCCAAATTGTCAAATAAACCTTACAGATGAAATTCAAAATATTCAATCCGCCATGCTTATCATGAGTTGCGCGAATAATTGCAACAAGGAAACCAACCACAATACCTAGTAATACTGCAAGTACTGCAATCAAAAGTGTATTTCCAAGACCTCTTAACAGATACATATATCTGTCATCTTTTATAAAATCCAATTGAAAGCTACTAATAAAATCGCTCAAGGTTCATCCTCCTATACCGATTATTTCTTTCTGACAACAATAACCTGACATGCTGTCGTATAAGTATCAGTAAAGTCAATATTTTTCAAACGATCCTCTGTAACAGTCATACCAGCAGCACCAAAATCTGCTTTTCCAGAAGATACTGCAGCAATAATTGCATCGAACTCCATATCTTCAATTTTCAGTTCATAACCAAGTTTATCACAGATTGCTTTTGAAATATCCGCATCAATACCAACAACATTATCTCCATCATAATACTCATATGGCTCAAACTGTGCATTGGTTGCCATTGTTAACGTACCGTTTGGATACTCTGTTCCTTCCGGAGTCTCATATGGATGCTTGCCCGCTTCATCTCCAATATAGTTGCTGATAATAGAATCAATTGTTCCATCCTTCTCCAACTCTTCAATTGCCTTGTTAAAAGAATCTGTCAAATCTGTATTATCTTTAGCGATACAGATGGCATACTCTTCCGGATCAAAGGTATCGGATAAAATCTTCAAATCATCATTTTTCTTAACAAATGCTTCTGCCGGCTGCTGATCAATAACAACACAGTCAATCTTTCCAGTCTTTAATGCCTGAATTGCATCTGCACCTTTATTATAACGCCCTACCGTCGATCCATTCTCTTTCTCATAAGAAGTAGCATCTTCATCGCCAGTTGTACCAAGCTGTACACCGATAGTCTTTCCCGGCAAATCATCTCTGGAATTCACAGAATTAGCCGGTACAGAAGAACCACAGCCTGCCATTGCAGCTGCCATCGCTGACACAAGCATAATTGAAATCAGTTTCTTTTTCATTTTGTTATCCTCTTTTCTTCTATTTGTATCTATTGATTAAACACCCAGGAATTTTTTTACAACCTGTGGCATTTCCTCCACTTCACATACGGTGTCATGTAATACCTTTGCATTGCGAATTTCTTCAATTGCCTGTGGTACCGCAACATTACCAATCTTTGACAATTCGTCTACCAGTTCGAAGTCTGTCATGGAATCGTACTTCTCATCGATAGCATCCATAACGCTTCTTGTGAACTTGAACGGACTTGCAGTACTTGCAATCACCGTCTTAGTCTCTGTATCCCCTGTCGCAGCCTTATACTTGTCATATACACCTGCAGCAACTGCTGTGTGGGTGTCGATAATATACCCGGTGTCTTCATATAATTTCTTGATTGTAGAAGCAGTCTCATCTTCGCTTGTATAATTTCCATAGAAATCAGCCAGCTGTGCCTTCATTTCATCTGTAATCGCATATTTGCCTTCAGAAGAAAGGCTTGCCATCAATTTTGCGTTCGCTTCTGCATCATTTCCGGCAATACGATAGATCAAACGCTCAAGGTTTGAGGAAATCAGAATATCCATAGACGGAGAACTTGTAAGAATAAACTCACGGTTTCTGTCATATGTACCAGTTGAGAAGAAATCAAATAATACTTTGTTCTCGTTGGATGCGCAAATCAGCTTTCCAATTGGAAGTCCCATATTCTTTGCATAGAAAGCTGCAAGAATGTTTCCAAAGTTACCTGTCGGAACAACCACATTGATCTTCTCATCTTTTGCGATCACACCATTCTTGTAAAGTCTTGCGTATGCATATACATAATAAACGACCTGTGGAACAAGACGTCCGATATTGATAGAGTTTGCAGAAGAGAACTGATATCCGGCTGCATCCATTTCTGCTGCCAATGCAGAATCGTTGAACATCTTCTTGACGCCAGTCTGTGCCTGGTCAAAGTTGCCATGGATACCTACAACAAATGTATTGGCTCCTTTTTGTGTTACCATCTGCTTTTCCTGAATCGGACTTACACCGTTCTTTGGATAAAATACGATAATCTTTGTTCCCTCAACATCTGCGAAACCTGCCAAAGCAGCTTTACCGGTATCTCCGGATGTTGCAGTAAGAATTACGATATCATTCTTTACGTGATTCTTTCTTGCGGATGTAATCAGAAGATGTGGCAGAATGGATAACGCCATATCTTTGAATGCGATTGTTGGTCCGTGGAATAACTCCAGATAATATGCACCGTCTGCATCTACAAGTGGTGCAATCTCTTTTGTATCAAATTTACTGTCATATGCTTTGTTGATGCAATTCTTTAACTCTTCTTCTGTGAAGTCCGTAAAGAACTGTTTCATTACCGCATAAGCAGTCTCCTGATATGTCATATTTGCCAGTTCATCAATGCTGACATCTAAAGCCGGAATTGTCTCCGGTACGAATAAACCACCATCATCTGCAAGTCCTTTTAAAATTGCCTGTGATGCTTTAAATTTTACCTGTCCATTTCTGGTACTAGAATACATTAAATCCATTTTTAGTCCTCATTTTCACAAATTTGTCCTGTAAGCTTCTCGTACATTATAGGAAAAAAAGCAGGTGGTGTCAATGAAATTCCTATGTTATACTTATGTAAAAAGTGTATGTTTTTTCATTCAAAGGAGTTTTTTATGTTACCTGGTGTTTATCTTGCAACGAAAAAGGACGGAACCGTTTACTATCGCAGCAGCATTACTTATCGCAGCAAGCACATCAGCCTCGGAAGCTTTCCGACCGAAGAAGATGCCCACTGTGCCTATCGTTGTGCTTTAAAAATTAGCAGCGAACCTCTTTCTCTGGAAGAATCACTGGCCTTTACCAACTATCTTTCTTTTGAGAAAATTATTTCCCTGGTAAATTTCCGCGACAACGGCATGTATATTCCGACACCAATTTATTTACATAAAAATTACTTCAGCTACTATCTCGATCTGCACCACGAATTAAAATTTGATATTGATGATTTGTTTTATTACAGCAGTCATAAAATCTTAAAACGTCAGGGACATTTGTATGTAAACGACTACGGTATGCAGATCACGATTTTGAACCGGTATGGAATCAAAAATTATGGTGTGCGTGACCGGGATTATCGTTTTGTCAATGGAGATGACCACGATCTGCGCTACTCCAATATCGAAATTATCAACCGTTATCACGGGGTCTTTGTCTTTACAAAAAACGAGAAAACACGCTACCGCGTACGCCTGCATATCAACGGCAATTATACAATTGGTACTTATCGAAGTGAAACGCAGGCTGCCGTCGCCTATAACAAAGCAGTGGATTTAGCGCGGCAGCACGGCATCTGTAAGAACTTCCCGGAAAATTATATCGAAGATCTGTCTGCACGTGATTATGCCGACATCTATACCAAGGCAAAAATATCCACCAATTTTCTTGAATATCTCAAAAATCTGTCCACCGAAAACAACATCGTATAGGAAATTTTTATATAGTAAAAATAAGGCTGCATCCGCAGCCTCATTTTGTATCACACTTTGTTTATTTCTGATTAATGTAATTTACCAGACCTTCACAGTCGATAATCTTCTGCATGAATGGCGGGAATGCCTGTCCCTGGAATTTTTCTCCTGTTGTCACATCTGTAATCACACCGGAATCAAAATCCACTTCCACCTCATCTCCAACGGAGATTGCCTTGGCAGCTTCCGGACATTCAATAATCGGGAGTCCGATATTGATCGCATTACGATAGAAAATGCGGGCAAATGTCTCAGCGATTACGCAGCTGATGCCGGATGCCTTGATTGAAATTGGTGCATGCTCACGGGAAGAGCCACATCCAAAATTCTTATTAGCGACCATGATGTCGCCTTCTTTTACATTATTTACGAAGTCTTTATCGATGTCTTCCATGCAATGTGTTGCCAATTCTTTCGGATCGGAAGAATTCAGATATCTTGCCGGAATGATTACATCGGTATCTACGTTGTCACCATATTTAAAAACTTTACCATGTGCAGCTTTCATTTTTTCTCTCCATTTCTATGGACAATTCTTAGTCCATTACTTCGTCAGGTCCTGAAATCTTGCCGGTGATTGCACTTGCAGCAGCAACTGCAGGGCTTGCAAGATATACTTCAGACTCTACATGACCCATACGTCCTACAAAGTTACGATTTGTTGTAGAAATACAACGCTCGCCCTCTGCAAGAACTCCCATATATCCACCAAGACATGGACCGCAGGTTGGTGTGCTGACAATTGCTCCTGCCTCAATAAATGTACGGATCAGACCTTCTGTCATCGCGTCCAGATAAATCTGCTGTGTTGCAGGAATTACGATCACACGGATTCCCTTTGCAACTTTCTTTCCCTCGAGAATCTTTGCCGCAATGCGTAAGTCATCCATACGTCCGTTTGTACAGGAACCGATTACTACCTGGTCGATCTTTACATCGCCAACTTCATCAATCGTTCTTGTATTTTCCGGAAGGTGAGGAAAAGCTACGGTTGGCTTTAAAGTACTTAAGTCAATCGTATATTCCTCATCATACTCTGCATCCTCGTCTGCTTCATACTCAACGAATGGACGCTTAGAATGTTCTTTCATATATGCACGTGTCAGATCATCTACCGGGAAAATACCATTCTTTCCGCCTGCCTCAATTGCCATATTTGCAATTGTAAAACGATCATCCATTGTCAGATACTGGATACCATCTCCAACAAACTCCATAGACTTGTATAAAGCGCCATCTACACCGATCATACCAATGATATGAAGGATAACATCTTTGCCGCTGATCCACTTTGCAGGCTTACCTGTAATGTTGAAACGAATTGCGGATGGTACTTTAAACCATGCCTTTCCGGTAGCCATACCAGCTGCCATATCAGTACTTCCGACACCGGTAGAAAATGCACCAAGTGCGCCATATGTACATGTGTGTGAATCCGCACCGATAATCACATCTCCGGCTACTGTAAGACCTTTCTCCGGAAGCAATGCGTGCTCGATTCCCATCTCTCCAACATCAAAATAATTTGTAATTTCATTCTTACATGCAAACTCGCGGACACATTTACAGTGCTGTGCAGATTTAATATCTTTGTTTGGTGCAAAATGATCCATGACAAGTGCGATTTTGTCCTTGTGGAATACACCGTCCACTTTCATTTTTTCAATTTCATGAATTGCCACTGGAGATGTAATATCATTGCCCAGAACCAGGTCAAGATCTGCCTCTATCAGCTGACCGGCACTCACGCTGTCTAATCCTGCATGCGCAGCCAGAATTTTCTGAGTCATTGTCATACCCATGATTGTTTCCTCCTTTATACTTTCACTCACTAGCATGTGCTATATTTCCATTGATAGTATTCTAGCATGGTTTATTTCATAATTAAAATACATAATAAACATATTTACCATAACTTAATTTTATGATATACTACCTATGTATTATAACACAACCACCATAAGAATGGAGGTCATTATGAATCAAAATCTATCATCTTACTGGATTTTTTATACAGTAGCCAATGCTGGCAATATATCAAAAGCCGCAAAGGAACTCTATATCAGCCAGCCGGCAATCAGTAAATCCATACAAAAATTGGAAGAAAATCTCAATTGCAAGCTTTTTTCCAGAAGTTCCCGCGGGGTGCTCCTGACAGACGAGGGCCAGCTTCTGTATGGTCACGTAAAAGAAGCTTTTGAAACATTGAATCTTGGGGAGGACAAGTTGCGACGTTCGATCGAATTAGGTGTCGGTCATCTGCAGATTGGAGTGAGCTCCACGCTCTGCAAACATATGCTCCTTCCTTATCTGAAAGAATTTATCCGCCGCAATCCCCATATCAGCATTTCCATCAGCTGCCAGTCAACCAACGAAACACTTCGTCTGCTTGATGAAAATAAAATTGATATCGGACTCATTGGCAAACCGGAAAATCTCAAAAACATTGACTTCTACTATCTGGACAATATTGAGGACATCTTTGTTGCGAACCGCGATTACCTGAACAATCTAAAAAAAAGAGGCATCGCGGAAAATGAAATTCTCAGTAATTCTACGCTCATGCTTCTCGACAAAAACAATATGACTCGCCAGTATATCGACGATTATCTGCAGGAAAATCATATCTCCGTCGCTGATTCTATTGACATTTCCGATATGGATCTTCTGATTGATTTTGCTAAAATCGGTGTCGGCGTAGCCTGCGTCATCCGAAGTTTTGTGTCCGGCGAGCTTGCAGACGGAAGTCTTGTAGAAGTCCCGCTCGGTATCCCGATCCACGAACGTGAAGTAGGATTTTCCTATAAAGAAAATTTAAAACCATCGAAATCCCTACAGAGTTTTATCGATTTCTATAAAAATTTTAATCCAAAGGAGCAATCATGAAAGAACAATTACACACTATCCCTATCTCTGACGCCATGGCCAATGCCGGAGAATGTCCCTTCTGTTATATCGAACGCAAGACCGAAGAACATATGATGGACTTTGTTCTTGGTCACGGCGCATCCTATATGGAAGCTGATATCCGTGACATGACCGATCGCGAAGGTTTCTGCCGTGCCCATTTCAAAAAAATGTTTGATTATGGAAATTCTCTTGGAAATGCATGGATACTAAAGACATTGTACAAACGTCATCTCGAAGAAATGGATCGCGAGTTCAAGCACTTCAAACCGGAAAACACTGGAAAAAAAAGCGGATTTTTCAGCAAAACCAAATCCGATTCCAGCAGCAATTCCATCGTGAACTGGATCAACCGCAGAGAATCTACCTGTTTTATCTGTACCAGCGTACAAAACACGTTTCAGGCATATATGAAAACTTTTTTTGACATGTACAAAAAACATCCGGAATTCCGTGAGCAGGTTGCCGCAACCAAAGGTTTCTGCCTCGATCATTTCAAAGTGCTATGCGAAGGGGCAGATGAAATGCTTTCCGACAAGGAGCGAAAAGATTTCTATGACACTATGCTTCCTCTCATGCGCGAAAATGTTGAGCGCGTCTATGAAGATGTTGCATGGTTTGTAGAAAAATACGATTATAAGAACCGTGATGCAGACTGGAAAAACTCCAAGGACGCCATCCAGCGGGGCATGCAGAAACTCCGCGGAAGCGATCCTTCTCTTCCACCACATATTCTGAAAAAATAGCGGTCATTTACTTCCTGTGAATTTTTCATAACCCAAATCCATCAGGAAAATGCAAAGCAGAATCAAGCCGGCATAGCCCAGCAGGTATCCCGGATTTCCCATCCATTGTGCAAGCCACTCAAGGGGAGATCCGCCAGACGGCCGGTTTACAAACATATAATTCACCTGATATTTCTTATCAAACACATAAATCGGCGGAACAACGACTGCAAGAAATACAATTACCTGCCACATTTTTTTCATCTGTGGAACAATTTCATGTGATGTAAGCAGGCATGTCACATACAAAATAATCCCTAAATGGAACAATATCGCTTCCAGGGAAATAAAATGAATCAATGGATATGCATTCCAGTTTGGAAAAAGCAATGCCAGTATTGCCCCAGGCAGACACAATGCATACAGCATCTGTCCTAACCATTTCCACTTCGTGAAGCAATGAATCCCACATAAAATTCCTGTCATACTGCACAAATGAAACGGAAGTTCATATAAGAAATTCTCCCCGATGACCGCAATATAAATTGCCCGAAGAATCATCCAGCCAACCAGCGACATAGCAATTGTTTTTTCGAATTTTTGCTTTTTTTGCGCCTTTGCCTTCCAATACCAGTGTAAAGAAACTACTGTAACAGCAAGACATAACAAAAGACACAGAATATGCCATATTCCAAACAATTTAAATCCAATGCCATCCGGAATTTTGGTTTCATATGTAAAAAAATATTTCAAAGATGACAATTTCATGACTTCATTCACACTCCAGACCTTTTGATGATATATAGTTTATCCTTTTATTGAATTTCTAAAACAAGAACCCCGGAATAAATTCCAGGGTTCTAATCATATAACTATGCTATTTCATTACAATATTTACAAGTCTTCCCGGAACATAAATCTCTTTAACAATATTTCCAGTCAGCTTGTCAGCGATTACTTCTTTTGCTTTCGCAATAACTTCATCCTTCGGATCATCCTTCTGAATTCCAAGTGTTCCTTTTACTTTTCCGTTAATCTGTACTGCAATTTCTACAGAAGACTCAACGGTCTTTGCTTCATCATATTCCGGCCATGTCTGCTGGTATACTCTGCCTTCGCAGCCAATTGCCTGCCACATTTCTTCTGTGATATGAGGTGCAACCGGATTGAGCAGGATAATCAGAGTCTTAAGCTCGCCCTTTGTGATAGATCCCTTCTTGTAGAAATCATTGAGGATTGCCATCATTGCAGCAATTGCAGTATTGTACTTCAGATTTTCGAAGTCATTAGAGACTTTCTTAATTGTCTGATGCATCTTTGTCTCAAGATCCTTTGAGTATCCTTCTTCTTCTGTCATAAGATCCTGTAATTTCCAAACACGATCGAGGAATCTGCGGCATCCCTTTACTCCATCCTCGGACCAGGAAGCAGCCAGATCGAATGCGCCAATGAACATCTCGTACGTACGAAGCGTATCTGCACCGTACTCATTTACGATGTCATCCGGATTGACAACGTTTCCTCTGGACTTTGACATCTTCTCACCGTTTTCACCAAGAATCATACCGTGTGATGTTCTCTTCTGGTATGGTTCCGGAGTCGGAACAACGCCCTGATCATATAAGAATTTATGCCAGAAACGAGAATACAGTAAATGAAGGGTTGTATGCTCCATTCCACCATTGTACCAGTCTACTGGAAGCCAGTATTTTAATGCTTCCGGACTTGCAAGTGCCTTATCATTATGCGGATCTGTATATCTTAAGAAATACCAGGAAGATCCGGCCCACTGAGGCATAGTATCTGTCTCACGCTTTGCAGGTCCACCACAGCAAGGACAAGTTGTATTTACCCAGTCGGTCATCGCTGCAAGCGGTGACTCACCGTTGTCTGTAGGCATATAACTTTCTACTTCCGGCAATAATAATGGAAGTTCACTCTCATCAATCGGAACATATCCGCACTTGTCACAATGTACAATCGGTATTGGCTCTCCCCAGTAACGCTGACGTGAGAATACCCAGTCTCTTAATTTGTAATTTGTCTTTGCCTGACCGATGCCTTTCTCTTCCAGGAAGGAAATCATCTTCTCTTTGGCATCCTTTACTTCCAGTCCGTTTAAGAAATCAGAGTTAATGAGTACGCCTGTTGCAACGTCCGTAAATGCTACTTCATTGACATCCACTTCCTCTCCGTTCTTTGCAACGACCTGAATAATTGGAAGGTTAAATTTCTTTGCGAATTCCCAGTCTCTTTCATCATGTGCAGGAACAGCCATGATTGCACCTGTTCCGTAGCTCATAAGTACATAATCAGATACCCAGATTGGAACTTCTTTCCCGTTTACCGGATTGATTGCAGTCAGTCCATCGATTGCAACACCCGTCTTATCCTTTGCAAGCTCTGCACGCTCAAAATCAGACTTTCTGGAAGCCTGCTCACGATACGCAAGAATCTCATCCCAGTTCTTAATCTGATCTTTGTATTTGTCCAGATATGGATGTTCCGGAGATACAACCATGTAAGTTACACCGAACAATGTATCACATCTTGTTGTATAAATGCGAAGCTTATCTTCCGTATCTTTGATCTGGAAATCAACTTCCGCACCGGTAGAACGTCCAATCCAATTCTTCTGTGAAACCTTAACACGCTCGATATAATCAACGTCATTCAGACCTTCAATCAGCTTGTCTGCATACTCTGTGATTTTAAGCATCCACTCACTTTTTACCTTGCGGACAACCGGAGCTCCACAACGCTCACATACACCATTGACAACTTCCTCATTTGCAAGACCAACCTTGCAGGAAGTACACCAGTTAATTGGCATCTCTTTCTTATAAGCAAGACCAGCTTTGAACAGTTTCAGGAAAATCCACTGTGTCCATTTATAATAATTTGGATCGGTTGTATTGATCTCACGATCCCAATCAAAAGAATAGCCAAGAGAATGTAACTGTTCCTTGAAATGTTTTACATTGTTCTCTGTTACGATCTTCGGATGAATCTTATTCTTAATAGCATAGTTCTCTGTAGGCAAACCAAATGCATCCCATCCCATTGGATAAAGTACATTGTATCCCTGCATTCTTCTCTTACGGGCAACGATATCCAATGCCGTATATGGTCTTGGATGTCCTACATGAAGTCCCTGTCCAGATGGATATGGGAACTCAACCAATGCATAATACTTTGGTTTTGAATAATCATTTGTTGCAGCAAAAGCCTTCTCATCATCCCAGACTTTCTGCCACTTTTTTTCCACGACTTTGTGGTTGTACACTTCTGACATATGTTCCTCCTTTAAAATCAAAAAATCTTCGTCTCTATAATTTAAGAGACGAAGATTATACTCCGTGGTACCACTCTGTTTCGTGTCTGTTTATAAACAAACACGCACTCATAATCTTTTATCGAAGATTAACCGTCCAAACCTAAACAACTTCCGTCGAAGTCTTCTGCCTGGCTGCTCCAAGGCGAGTTCAAATTCAAAATCTACTGCCTCGCACCTGCCGACAGCTCTCTGAAAAATCCTTGAATCCTACTATTCCTCTTCATTGCATTGTCTATTCAGATTTAACCAAATAACAGATTTATTCTATCATAGTTCCGGTTTTTGTCAACTGATTTTCATAACAAACCGTAAAACCCATTCCATGTATTGGAATAAAAGCAAAAAGGCTCCGGCAAAATGCCGAAGCCTAATTATGTACGGATTAGTTATTGATGAGCTTGTCGCCCTCGTTGTTCCAGCTGTACAGCTTACGAATCTCAGCTCCAACCTTCTCTGATGGATGCTCAGAAGCAAGCTTTCTCATAGCCTTGAAGTGAACCTGACGTCCTGCTGGAGACATATCCAGTAAGAATTCTTTTGCGAATGTACCATCCTGGATATCAGTAAGAATCTGCTTCATAGCCTTCTTTGTATCCTCAGTAACAATCTTAGGTCCTGTAATATAATCACCATACTCTGCTGTGTTAGAGATAGAATATCTCATTCCTGCGAAACCTGACTGATAAATTAAGTCTACGATCAGTTTCATTTCGTGGATACACTCGAAGTATGCGTTTCTTGGATCATAACCAGCTTCACAAAGTGTTTCAAAACCTGCCTGCATTAAAGCACAAACACCACCACAAAGAACTGCCTGCTCACCGAAGAGGTCAGTCTCTGTCTCTGTACGGAATGTTGTCTCAAGAAGTCCGGCTCTTGCTCCACCGATTCCAAGACCATATGCAAGTGCAAGATCAAGTGCTTTACCTGTTGCATCCTGTTCTACAGCTACCAGACAAGGAGTTCCCTTGCCAGCCTGATACTCAGAACGTACTGTATGTCCTGGAGCCTTAGGTGCGATCATTGTAACATCTACATCCTTTGGTGGCTTGATGCATCCAAAGTGGATATTGAAACCATGAGCGAACATTAACATGTTACCTGGCTCAAGGTTTGGCTCGATATCTTTCTTATACATATCTGCCTGTAACTCATCATTGATAAGGATCATGATGATATCAGCCTGCTTTGCTGCTTCAGCTGCTACATATACTTTAAATCCCTGCTCTTCAGCTCTCTTCCAAGACTTGCTACCCTCATAGAGACCGATAATGACGTTGCATCCGCTCTCCTTTAAGTTTAATGCATGTGCATGTCCCTGGCTACCATAGCCGATGATTGCGATTGTCTTTCCCTCCAGCAAAGAAAGGTTACAATCTTCCTGATAGAAAATTCTTGCTTCTGACATTTTATTGTCCTCCTAAATATATACTCTTATATAAAAATAATAAGTAGCTTAATCTAAAAACTTAACATCAGATGAACCTCTTGTTAAGCCTGTGATTCCGGTTCTCGCAAGTTCCAGAATCTCATATCCATCAAGCAGATCCAAAAATGCATCCAGCTTGTCCTGATGACCAACTAATTCAATCACCATAGAATCATGCGTAACATCCACAATCTTTCCGTGGAAAATTTCTGTCACATTCATGATTGGCTGACGCTGCGTATCTGTTGCACGAATCTTGACCAGAATCAATTCTCTTGTAACAGAGAACCCCGGTTCCAGCTTCTTGATGTCCAGTACATCTTCCAGTTTTTCAAGTTGCTTCTCAATCTGATCCAGAATCAATTCGTCACCACTGGCAACAATAGTAATTCTTGTATATTTCGGATCTGCAGTAACTCCGGATGAAAAACTGTCAATATTATATCCTCTGCGACTGAACAAACCGGAAATACGGCTTGTAACGCCAGGATTGTTTTCAACTAAAAGTGATAATGCCTGCTTTCTCATTTGAAAACCTACTTCTTTCTTTTTGTTTATTTGATAATAATACCATAATCAATATTTGTCAAGCACTATAATTATTATAACTTTAGGTTATAATGCAAATAACCCGAATCTATTATATATACTTTTCTTAGCAATTTAATATAATGAAAATAAAGTGGAAAGCACTAATGTTCCAAACACCAGACCTATAACATAAACAACCATCGCTATGCCACTGCAGATAATACCCGCAATCGCCATTCCTCTTCCAGCATTATTCTTGTTCTGTAACGATATAATTCCAAATACGAGTCCAAGTACTGCAACGATCGTCTTTAACCAAAAAGATGGTACACAACACATCATTAAAATAGCAACAATTCCAAGTATCATAGACGCAATTGCAAATCCTGTCGATCCGCCATCCATATTCGATGGTTGTGGAGCTCCATATCCCTGATTTTGATTTGGATATCCATTATTCTGATACTGCTGTCCATTGTATCCCTGATTCATATTTTGACCGGAATTCTGATAGTTGGTATTTTGTGTTGAACCACTATAAGATGGAGTTGGTTCTCCATACACCTGCTGTCCGGAAGCTGTGTTGTTCTGCTGCTGGTTATTTGAAAAACCATTTTGTGTATGCACAGGTGTCCCGCAATACCCACAGACATTGGCGTTGTCGTTGATCTGACTGCCACAATTCTTACAATACATATCTTTTATCCTCTCTATAATTTCTCGTTTTCTCTCCGAAAACGGTCAATTGCCGGGAAGTTGTTTTGTGTGATATTTTCCGGAAGATTATCCAAATCAAAACAGCTTTCAAAACTGTCACCAAGTTCTAGCCCACTGTCCATTGTCCTTTCTCTTCTGTAAAATGATTTGATTCTCTTCATTAATAATAAGAACGCCTGCGCAGGTCATAGGACGATGTCCGACTACCTTGCGCAGATCCATGATATATCCCATGTTTTACTTCCACCATTGCTCATTTTGTTATTCTGTCGAGTCTTTTTACTTACTTTCGACATACAACACATTAATCGTATCATTCTGCATATAAAAAGGCAAGAAAAATCTACTCTTCTATTTGAAGCGAAAAATTATCAAGTTCCGTGGCAGCATCTTCGAATACATTTCTTAACTTTTCGGCGTATTCTCCTAAATAGTGGCAACTTGCCTTATAATTACTCCACTTTATGCAAACCGGCAATTCAATTCCCCCCGTCAGGCAATCCCATAGTGCATCTAAATTTTCACCATAATAATCAGGTAATTCCAATTTTTCTTTCAATATCTTGTGTGTAATCGCAACATCTTTAAAAAGATTTCCATCTAATGATATATATTTCAATTTTTAATATCCTTCCTATAATTTCAAGCCCTAAATCATTGATTTTTGGACTTTTTCTTTAAACAGTTACCTCATAACAAGTGCTAAAGTGCATGAACATTCATTGTATCAAGTACTGAATAGCTGAAAACAGGGTCATGCCCTACGGAGAGAACTACTGCCAGCTACAGCTCTTGTTTGTTTTGATTTTTACCGGCCTTCCTTTGCTGCAGGGACTCTTTTCAGTGGACGCCTCCCCTGCTTTATCAGTTGGTCTTGGTGCTGATGTAGTGCACTTCACACTCCATCTGGTTTACGGGTTTCTTTCCCGGAACCCTGCCCGAATCCAGATAAACTCTGAATCCCGGCAAGGGTCTGGAATCGTAATGCTATCTTAAGTAGTACTTATGCTGCCTGTGGTATTGCCTGATCTGGTCTTACAATGTCTCCCAACAGTTTCTTCGGATCATATTCTGAGTCTTTTGCGTCCTCTGTGACTGATTTTGGTCTCTCCGGTATGCTTGCCCGAACTGCAGGCTACCAATCCTAATCCGCTTAACTTCTGGATTTCCTTTACATTGTCAAATCTTGATATGTTCCCCATCTCTGCAAGTATCCCAGACAGGATGTTTTCACCGATTCCTGATATTGCCAGAATGTTCTTTGCATATCTCCCTTTGTTCTGCATAATCAGCCGCAGCTTTCTTCATAATGCCAGATAGTTTTTCTTCATAATTATCCGGCAAAGACAGTTCAGGTGCTTTCTGTCCACCAAATAATTCATTAATCTTTAACTGGCTTTCACATCCATTTGCTGTAAAGCCCAAGCTGTCTGCAATACGATCAAATGCATGATTTAAAAATGTCACGTCTTCTCCCTTTGATACCTTATGGTACTGTAGCTTTCCCTCCGCATTGGAACCATCGCATATGTAAATATCCCGACTGTCATCCTCATATGACTTTTGCAAAGCGTTATACTGTCTGGTGTATGCATCCATCCGGATGGAAATCAGGTCATCTAATGTATAATTCCCCTTTGACTGCTTGATTGCATCAAGTGAATTCTGCATATCCTCTCTCATTGCCCAATAGAAATCATCCTCTGGATTCAGTTTCAATTTCGGAAGAATTTCTCTCATCTGCATCATTTCTTCCATATCAATACGTCCCGGCATGCTCTGTACTTTTCCACGTAGTGCCGCCATGCCTTCCTTTGACAGTTCAAGACTGTCAATTCTAATTTTTCGCCCTTTTAATTCCGGCACCGCATCCTGCATCTGTTTTGATTTTTCTCCGTTGTTTACAGTTGACCAATCGAGCAGATTCCATATATCAAAACGGTTTCCTGTATTACTTATTTTTGTCATAACATTATGCTCCCTTACACTTTTATATCAAAGTCCCTATGCCAAAGCATCAAATGCCGAAACTCCGCTTTCCGTCACTCCTATAGGAATTGAAGTACCTACCAATTCCACCATTTTTCCTGTCAGGTCATCTACATCTTTTCCATCAATTTTCAGATTATATTGCCGTTCTTCCTGCTCCTGTTTTTCGGCACGCTGTTTTTCCAGTTTTTCCTCTGTCTCTTTCTTTTCTGCTTTCCTTTTCTCGAGTCTTTCTTCAAGTTCTTTCCTTGCTTTTTCTGTTCCCGGATCAACCTCATCTGTTACCAGTACTTCTTCTGTTATGCTATCATATCCATTTATTGTATCCGTTACACTCAGTACCTTACAGCCACGAGCACTTTGAGCAGCTTTCAATTTTTCGATACTTTCCGGTATTAAAGATAGATTATACTCCAACCATTGTTTTGTCTTTTCATCTCCCATAGCCTTTGACAAAAGAGAACTGTTTATATTTACGGAATAATCCCTGCTTCGTAAACAATCGTATTTTTGTGTTAAATAGTTCTTATATTCATGGGCATTCTTATATGTCCTGCCCGTTTTGTTTCCAGCATTTTGTGTATTGCCATAACTATTCGTATATGACGCATAAGTTCCTATTCCTGTAACTGCCATATTAACATATCTCCTTTCATTATTCGGAGTCCTTCCAACTATGCCACCTGTTGGATTTCTCTCAGAATCAATATAATATTGATCACACGCTAGCTTCAAACATACTTTGGCTAACACCTTTCATCCACATATTCTGTGCTGCTCCATATCCTTTTTCCTGCCCTATATCATACAATCCACTGCTGTCAAAGCCTATTTTCAATACCAAATCATTTTCTTTCTTCCATCCATTTTTAGCATATTGCAGCCATCTCTTAGAATAAAGTTCATACCCTGCACCATTTTTAGATTTTTCCTTAAACAATGCCAGTATATCTGTACCATCCTCTGCAATAAAAGTACCATTTATCTGATATCACTTTCTTCTCGTTTTCCAATTTCTTTTCTGTAATCTTCCATAAGCCTAACACAATGGTCTGCTATATCCTACATTCCAATTTTTTTGAAAAAAGCAACCTGCATTCCCATCATTTCTTCACAAACAACCATTTTCTGTTCATCTGCATTACTAATAGCAAGCCATGGGAATGCTTTATATCTTTTAGTGTCACCAATGAGGAAATTATACCCTATCAATTTATCTTCGCGAAAAACAAAATAGAATTGAGGTCCTGAACCCGCAATCGATTTTTCCATAATTCGTTGCATTGTTTTCACCCCACCGTATGCTGGAATAAAACCTATTTGCTCAAGAGCGTTTAAAATACCAGTTTTTTTATCTGTAGGTATGTCTCTATAATTTATAATCTGCTCCATTTGCTTTGCCCTCATTCAATTTAGATTTGTCACTTTCATTAAATAAGAATTAATTGGTCAGCTTCGGCAATTCATTTTCTTCAACCGGAACTGCTTCAAGGTCAAGATTTGACCAATATGAGCCAATATCTGATCTTGTAAAGTATTCAAAATTGCCCGTGGAAGATTTCAGCTTTCCGTTCTTGACCCCATTACAGACATAAATCAGTTCGTAGCTTGTCCCATCTGAAAGGTTAAATCGAAAACTGGTCACATCCCCTCCTGTGGTCTCTTCAACTTGCTTTTCCATCAATGACAAGTCCTCAAACTTATCATACAAGTCTGTTATGTCAGTTTTTGCAACGACTACTTTCTTTTCCTCTGATACAGGTACTCCCGTATAGTGGTACATTTCGATATTTTCAATTTCTCCAACTTCAAAAGGAAAGTCAATATTAACTTTTTCTCCGTTGCAGCCGACTACCCCCATCATCAAAAGCAGCAAGGTTATCATTCCTATCATTTTTTTCATATCATCACACTCCTTTGCAACTCCAAAGTTATTTTACTTGCGCTCCATAAATCCTATGATTGAAAAATCAATCCTACAATCCCCATTCTGATAAAAAGCACTTTTTCAATATCGTTTATTGAGAATAGTCATTTTACCGTGTATATATATTCAATATCTTTTTATCTATTATAATGAAATCAAGGGCTGGTCTAGCACCAAAGATGTTGTATTCTATACTGATACATCAATAGAATTACGAACTAACCTATTACCATTTTTGACAAGAGTAGATTCCACTGATTCTCTTTTGACATTATCAAGAATGCTTGTATCAAACTTTTGTCCCGGTTTCCAATTTGGATTAGCTGATTTCACTGCTGCATACATAGCGGCTCTATACTGTCCTTCGTATTGCTCTAAAGTCCATGTGCCACTTAGCCGTTTGTCTTTGCTTACACTTAACTGATAATCTTTGAAAATATCTGAACGCTTCGTTGTATCACCATTTGAAAGACCATTTTCCTGAATAAATTCCTTCTTCACATTATCAAACATCTTTTGACGATATTCCTCAGATACACTTGTGAGTTGCTGCCACGATGTACCTTTGCCGGTAACATCCATTCCTGCCACCCCATTCGCATTTAGCAAATCACCATCCGAATCAAATTGCTTCATCAGATTATTAATAATGGTATCTCTTCCACCGAATGTTTCATATATCATTCTTTCTTCTGATGACATCATGGCTTCATTTTGCATAATACCTGATAACCAGCCCTTTTCTTTCAAAGCCTTATATTGTTTACTATTTGTGTTGATGCCATTATAGGTATTGCCTAATCCGCTGATATTCATTGACATATAAAACCTCCGTGTAAATACATTCTAAATCCGTTTGAATTAACTCTATGCTATATAGTATATATCGTCATAAATCTCCAAGAAATAAAGGAACCCACTTTATTAAGTATTTTTGTTTTTAGCATATTTCTAAAGCACAGAATACCATTGCCTGTTCATATTATTAGCTTCATACTGGTATGTAATCAACTGGTTCATGTCTTTTAAACCACTCTTTTCATATAAAATACTTAAAGTCATATCTGGCACATTGTTCCATCCTTTAGTTGACATAGTTGAAACCAGGTCATGTATCCAATTCTTCATTTGCTGCTTGAACTCTTTCGGAACTTTTCCAGAATCTTCAACAGCCTTATCCACTAAGTCCAATATATTCTCTCCCGACTCCGTATAATATGTCCCATTTTTTTCCTCAAGTTTGTCTAATTCATATCCTGTATAACTATAAACCTGATGATATGCTTCGTATTTCATCTTTGATTCCTCTGTTACTTGAGAACTCTCACAGCCATCCTGTGTTGAGCAATAATAGATATGTTTATAGAGATTTTTCCCATTATTACCTGCATTTAAAGCATTCTGCATCTCATAATTATATGCAATCCTACGCTCTGTATCAGTCAGATTCGCCTCGTAATACTCTGAACTCTTATCAAAATACTTAGAATGAATTTCCAGGATTAGATGCTGTTCCGCTAAAAGAAAACACTCCCTGTCCAGTTTTAATTCTCTCATTCATCGAAAGTGAAAAATACATTGTACCCTCACAAGTTCCACGATTAACATGAATATAATATGTCTGTGATGAAGAAGTGAGATTATCACAAGCCACCGCCATAAATGGAATAACCGTGTCCATATCCAAAACATCGTCAGGACTGTGCTTTTCATCTAAAATTCTATTCCTATTTATAAACCATTATTTTAATCGCACGCTCTTTACGCTTTCATATCAAAATTGCCTTGTGACATTATATTTTCATTCATACCACCAGTTCTTTGTTCACTGTTTAATGCTTTTCTTGCACCACAAAAAGCCTCATAATATGTCGATTTTAACGCCGAATGTACCTGTGACTCTGCTTTTGTTTCCTTTTCTTGCCAGCCTACTCCCTCTGTATATGTCAGAACTTCTTCACCACATTCGTTATATACATGAGCTGCTGATCCTGTTCCCTCTCCCTGAAACTCTGCCTCATATGGTATCCCAAATAAAATACACAGCCATCTTTTGTCTGCCTCTTGTA